>Ga0256405_10000463_pt1 | contig 134075 bp, 111 predicted proteins | sample RumenRJG_02DNA_FD_189096 | JGI IMG/M metagenome (GOLD analysis project Ga0256405, IMG submission 189096) | Bovine rumen microbial communities from Lethbridge, Alberta, Canada - RJG_02 | ecosystem: Host-associated > Mammals > Digestive system > Stomach > Rumen | place: Canada: Alberta...
CACATTGGGATATTGTTGCTTAAGGGTCAGAAGTGCTTCAACGGAGAATCGTGAATGAACGTGGCAACCGCCATTCCACAACTCCATGTTTCTACCCGTTTGGGCATTGATATAGGCACCGAGGTTCCGATCAGGACCAAACAGAAGTTTGGCGTCCGCAGGGAATTGATTGACAATCTTAAGCGCATTGCTACTTGTAACAACAATATCGGTAAGAGCCTTCACTGCCGCAGTGGTATTGACATAGGATACCACTTTATATTCAGGATGTCGCTCCTTCCAGGCTTTCAGTTCTTCGGCACGGCAACTATCCGCCAGCGAACATCCCGCAGTCGGGTCGGGGATAAGGACTTTTTTGTCGGGACAAAGAATTGCTGCTGTTTCCGCCATGAAATGTACGCCACACATCACGATAATCTTGGCATCCGTTTTTCGTGCCTGTTGCGCCAAAGCCAACGAGTCACCAATAAAATCGGCAGCTTCTTGAATTTCCGGACGCTGATAGTAATGCGCCATAATGACAGCATCTTTTTCCTTTGCCATCCGGCGGATGGATTGTATGAGTTCGGTCTGAGACATAGCGTTTAATTTTCTCTTTTTGTTTTCTCTGCCGCCTGCACGAAGGATATGAACAACGGATGCGGATGAAGAACTGTAGATGAATATTCAGGATGGAATTGTGTTCCGATGTACCAGGGATGTCCCTCTAATTCAATGATTTCAACCAAATCCGTATCCGGATTGATGCCTACACAGTGCATTCCGTGTACTTCAAATTCCTTTTGATACTGATGGTTAAATTCGTAGCGATGGCGATGACGCTCGGAGATATTCTGCGTGCCATAAATCTGTGCGACACGACTATCATTGCGCAACGTGCATGGATAAGCCCCCAAGCGCATACTTCCGCCAAGATGGCTGTTGCCTTTTTGACTTTCCATCATATCAATGATGTTATGAGGAGTATCGGGTTCCATCTCTGTGGAATGTGCGTCCTTATACCCCAAAACATTGCGTGCGAACTCAATGGCCATAGCCTGCATACCGAGACAAATACCCATGGTCGGAATGCCATGCTCACGGGTGTAACGCAAAGCAATGAACTTACCTTCCATGCCTCGCTTGCCAAATCCCGGAGCAACAATCACTCCCTGCTGCCCTTTGAGGTAAGAAGCAATGTTGTCTTCGGTAATATCATCGGAGAGAATAGAAGTCAGTACCAATTTATGGTCACTGTAAGCGGCTGCATGGGAAAGCGATTCATGGATGGATTTATACGCATCCTGCAACTGAACATATTTTCCGACAAGGGCAATATGCACTTCTTCCGTAGCACTTTCCAGTTTATGAAGGAATTGGTTCCAATCCCGCATATCGGCTTTAGGAACTTCGCAGGGATTGTAACCTGTTTTGCGGAGCACTACATCATCCAAATGCAAAGCCTGCATATTAAGCGGTACGCGATAGATGGAAGGTGCATCCTCCGAAGGAATAACGGCTTCGGAATCCACATTACAGAACAATGCTACTTTGCGACGGATTTCGTCCGGCACGGGATGTTCGGTGCGAAGAATGATGATATCAGGTTGAACGCCTGCCTGCTGCAAATCTTTTACCGAGTGCTGCGTGGGTTTGGTTTTCAGTTCTTGTGCTGCATTGAGGTATGGCAAATAGGTGAGATGTATGCAGAGGCAATCGCGCCCCAATTCCCACTTAATCTGACGCACGGTTTCTATGTAAGGCAGACTTTCAATGTCTCCCACAGTCCCCCCTATTTCGGTGATAACGAAATCGAATTCGTCATTTTGACCGAACGCCATAATGTTGCGGCGGATTTCATCGGTGATATGCGGAATGACTTGCACGGTTTTACCGAGATAGTCACCCCGACGCTCTTTTTCTATCACAGTCTGATAGATACGTCCTGTGGTGATATTATTTTCCTTGTGGGTACGGATGTTAAGAAAACGCTCGTAGTGCCCCAAATCAAGGTCTGCTTCATGGCCATCTTCTGTGACATAACATTCGCCGTGCTCATAGGGATTCAGTGTGCCTGGGTCGATATTGATATAAGGATCCAACTTTTGGTTGGTTACCCGAAATCCCCTCGCCTGCAGCAACTTTCCCAATGATGCGGCAAGAATTCCCTTGCCCAAAGAAGAGGCCACGCCTCCGGTTACAAAGATATATTTGGTCATACCTGAATGGAATGTGTGTTTATTGTTTGTCGGTATTGGAGTTGTTCTTATTCATGTGTAGTTCTTCCGGTAGTTGCAGCGTATAGAGAATGGCTTCCGCCTGTCGGAGGGCGTTGCGTTTCTTTTGTCCCGCTGCATAGATGAACACTTCTGCTGTTACAACGCGTCCGTTCACCATATCCAAACGCGAATGACTCACAAACGGACCGCCCATAGCCTCACCGTTATATACGCGCCATAGTCCGCGTATTTCTGTGCCGTAGAAACCGGCCGAAGCATCGGTTTTCAGACCTGAAATGGTTTGCAGTCTCGGCGGGAAAACATTATATTCCGTTCCCATGTATGAGCCGGGTACGGAAGCCGAGATAAGTTGCTTCATCAGGCTGTCACGCTTCTGGCAGAGATAACCCAATGTGAATGTTTCCGAGTTGGTGTATGGATAACTATAAACCACCAGATAACGCAGTTGCGGTCCCTTGTTGTTGCAACAGAGCAACAGGTCGGCAGAATCTTTTACGAGTTGATAATCTTCAGGCACGAGGATATCACATCCCATGTGCTTTTGCAGCGCTTTGCGGGCATCCTTGTTGGTGCTACCACGCAAGAATTTGCCTTGTCTGCCAAGCTCTTCCCGTACGAACCAGTTGCGCACTTTTGCACCGTTCGTATTCCACCAGGTTTGCAGACTCAGTGTATCCGGAGCCTGCAAGCGACAATAAGCCTGCGGTTTGCTATACCGGTCACGGTAGAAATGTACGCGCGGTTCCACATAGCGTTGTTCGTCAATATCAATCAAGAGGATGTTGCGTGCCGATTTGAGGAAATCATCGAAATCGGCATTGCGCACCTGAGAGACGGAGAAATACGGTTCCATCTGTGGCAGACAGGGCATATCGGCTTGCATAGTGTCCACTATCGCCTGACATCCGCTTGAGGGAGAAACAACAATACATTCATAGATACTTCCTGTAGCCGAAGGAAGTGTGCGTGTCTTGGAGGTGCATCCTGTCGCGAAGGACAAGACGATTAGTGCAATTAGGGTATAATAGTGTTTCATACTGCAAAGATACTACTTATTTTTGAATTGTGCAAATAAAAATAAAAAAAAACAGCAGAATTGTCGTCTTTTATTTGCACAGATGCAAAAAATGTAGTGTCTTTGCACCGTCATTTAAGAATGACCGTCTTTAATTGACGTTAAAAATGACATAGTGATTTTCGCGTTTGCGATTTATTGGGCCTCTGAAATATAGGAAGTTTAAGAGATTCACTAATAATAAGTCTGCAAACGTCCATAGTGTATATGGGCGTGACTTATCGGTGAATGGGCATTTCCTACAGCCTCAGAGGGATAGGGAGCGCTCATATTTCTTTTGTGGTTTTTCCCGGTTCATAAACGCAGACGGCTCAATAGAGAACCGTCACTCTCCAAACGGGGCAAGACCTGCGAAGCCGTAAGAGCAGGAAAAACAAACTCAAACAAAATCTATTAAAACCGATGCTCGATGGGATATAAGTGAGCAAATGAAACAATGAAAAAGAAGATTTTTTTTATTAGTGCATTACTAATGATAGTAGCAATGGGAACTGGAATTTTGGCAGGAAGGTCGAATTATATCATCAAGCATGATTCATGTGGAAGGTGTGTGATAGATGACACTAATCGCCAGTGTGGTAAATGTGGTGGTTTTATGGAAGGGAATAAATCTGTTGTTGAAGGCAACTATATTAAAGGCTCGTTCACTTGCAATGATTGTGGACACTCTATCATTGTTTGGATAAAGTATAAATAATGCAAATTCAAAACGGCGAAAAAAATGGCATATGTGCAGTCAGTTTTTTTGCATTGATATATAGCATTATTTATTTCCTCGTATTTTTTGTAAAAACCGGCTGTATTTCAGCAGTCGGTTTCTTAATATATTTTATCCTTGACCATATTAATTCCTATATAAACTTTTGCGATGATTTGTCTCAGAAAATGTTGTTTTTACTCCCAATTTTCCCCTAAATCCCCATTTCTTGCTACTTTTTTCCCAAATTCTCTTGCACATATCAAAAATTATTACTACCTTTGCACTCCCAATCCCCCTCTCTCACCGCAGAGTGGGGGATTTTTTTTATCCTTATTCCTTTCTCTTTCCTTTTTGCCTCGTGTTACCCCGCTGTTTTCAATGTATGCTCATCGGATGCTCAATGTATGCTCATCGTATGCTCATCGGTTGCTGGAGCCGACATCACCGGGAGATGACCTCATCTTCAGCCTACTTTTTCTGACGTTTTTGTAAAGAAGAAAGTGCAGCCTTCAAAAGAATGCCGCACTTTCGATTTATGTTCTCCAACGCTTTTAGTCCATCTTGGGCAGTTTGTCCAGCGAACGCTTGAGGTCCTCGTCGGTAGGAATATAGTCCGTCATGGTATGGTCATTGTATTGGGCATAGGCATACAGGTCGTAATAGCCTGTTCCGGTCAGACCGAAGAGGATATTCTTGCTTTCACCCGTTTCCTTGCACCGTAAAGCCTCATCAATAGCGACACGGATGGCGTGGCTGCTTTCGGGGGCGGGCAGGGTGCCTTCTGCGCGAGCGAAAAGAACGGCGGCGTCGAAGACATCGGTTTGAATCACACTGCGTGCTTCCATCAGTCCTTGATGATACAGTTCGGACAAGGCAGGACTCATGCCGTGATAACGCAAACCGCCGGCGTGGTTGGCAGAGGGGATGAAATCGCATCCCAGTGTGTACATCTTTGCCAGCGGACATATCATACCTGTATCGCAGAAATCGTACGCGTATACACCGCGCGTGAAACTCGGACAAGATGCAGGCTCAATGGCAATAATCTGATAGTCGGCCTCTCCGCGCAACTTCTGTCCCATAAACGGAGCAATCAGTCCTCCGAGATTGGAGCCGCCTCCTGCGCAACCGATGATAACATCGGGCACGATGTTGTATTTGTCCAGTGCGGTTTTGGCCTCTAGACCGATAATACTTTGATGGAGTAGAACCTGATTAAGTACACTTCCTAATACATAGCGATACCCTTCGTGTGTAACCGCATATTCAACGGCTTCGGAGATGGCGCAGCCGAGACTGCCGGTTGTGTTCGGGTGTTCTGCCAGAATTTTACGCCCGACTTCGGTGGTATCAGACGGAGAAGGTGTGACACTCGCACCATAGGTGCGCATTACTTCCTTGCGGAAAGGTTTTTGCTCGTACGAGGTTTTAACCATATAGACACGGCAATCCAATCCGAGGTATCCGCAAGCCATGGAGAGTGCCGTTCCCCATTGGCCGGCACCTGTTTCGGTGGTGACGCCTTTCAAACCTTGCTTTTTTGCGTAATAGGCTTGGGCGATAGCGGAATTGAGTTTGTGGCTACCGCTGGTGTTGTTTCCCTCGAACTTATAGTAGATGTGTGCAGGCGTTCCCAAAACGCGCTCCAGTTCATAGGCTCGTACCACCGGTGACGGACGGTACATTTTGTAGAATTGCCGAATCTCGGCCGGAATGTCAAAATAGGGAGTTTTGTCATCCAACTCTTGTTGCGCCAATTCCCGGCAGAAAACGCCACTGAGCTCGTCCAACGTCATGGGCTGATGCGTGGCAGGGTTGAGTAAGGGAGACGGCTTTTGTTTCATATCAGCACGCATGTTATAATAATGCGTGGGCATTTCATCTTCCGAGAGATAAATTTTATACGGGATTTCCTGATTGTTGTTCATAATTGGTTTGTTTTTTCAAATGGAACGGCAAAGATACAACATTTATTTTGATTAAACAAATTTTTGGTTAAAAAAGGTTACAAAAATTCATTAAACGGCATTATTGCGCCAAGAGAGAGAGATAACGTTCGCCGGTATCCGGAAGTAAAGCGACAATCATTTTGCCAGCATTCTCCGGTTGTTTTGCTAATTTGAGTGCTGCCATAAAGGCTGCGCCCGAAGAGATGCCGACCAAAAGACCTTTGTTGTGCGAAAGTAGATGTTGTCCTTCGAACGCCTCTTCGTTGGTAATGGTCATAATTTTATCAATGACGCTTCCGTTGTAGGTTTCCGGCACAAACCCTGCGCCAATTCCTTGAATCTTGTGTGCACCTGCAACACCTTGACTCAAAACAGGCGATGAGGCCGGTTCGACAGCCACAACTTTCACGGCTGCATTATGCTTTTTGAGCGTTTTACCAGAGCCGCTAACGGTTCCTCCTGTTCCGACACCGGCAACGAAAATATCCACTTTTCCTTCCGTGTCATTCCATATTTCTTCGCCCGTAGTGCGCTCGTGTATAGCAGGATTGGCAGGGTTGATAAATTGCCCGAGAATGACAGAACCCGCAATTTCACGATTCAGTTCTTCTGCCTTGGCAATGGCACCTTTCATTCCGTTAGCACCGGGAGTAAGCACCAATTCTGCGCCATAAACTTTCAATAAATTACGGCGTTCTACGGACATGGTTTCCGGCATGGTAAGGATGACATGATAGCCTTTTGCTGCTCCGACCCATGCAAGTCCGACTCCGGTGTTTCCGCTAGTGGGTTCAATAATGGTGGCACCTGGTTTGAGTAATCCTTTTTGTTCAGCATCTTCAATCATTGCCAGCGCAATGCGATCTTTGACACTGCCACCCGGATTGAAATACTCCAATTTGACAATCAAGCGTGCCACTTGTCCTTCCAGGCCTTTCATTTCCAAGAGAGGCGTACGACCGATAAGGTCGGTGAGATTTTGGTAAATCATAGTTTTTTGTATTAATTAATATGAGTGTTTTTTTTGCTTCTACGGTTTTTATATTATAAGAGTGCGACCCACCGAACAAGCATGTTGGTAGGTCGCTGATGAAAAAAGTCTTTTCTATTCTAATTTCGGACACACAAGAACTACCAACAACTATTCGTCGGACAGCACCAGAAGCAATATAAGCTGACTGTTTGCATGGTTCTTGTTTCGAAATCGAGTGCAAAAGTACTACATTTTGTTGATACCACCAAATAAATTTTAAGAAAAATGGAATTTTTTATATTTTAATCGCTGTTTTTTCAAAAAAAAGCAGTACCTTTGCAGCGAAATACGAAAATAAAGTATATGTTTCGACGATATATCATACTATGCGTAATTATGTTCAGCGCGCTGACGGCTGGATCCGGCAAACCGTTCCGTGCGGCTTGGTTCAGCACAGTGGCAAATATTGATTGGCCATCGAAAGAAGCTGTTGGTAATACCCAAATGCAACAGCAAGAGATGCTGTCTCTGTTGGACAAAATGCAGGAAGAAGGGATGACGGCCGTTGTTTTCCAAGCCCGCCCGACAGCAGATGCCCTCTATCAGTCGGAACTGGAGCCGTGGAGCGTTTGGTTGACAGGAAAACAGGGACAAAACAATGATATTCCATACGACCCACTGGAAATGATGGTGCGCGAAAGCCATAAACGCGGTATGGAAATACATGTTTGGATCAATCCGTATCGTGTGACCCTGAAAGACCAATCAATTGCCGAATTATCGTCTGACCATATATTCCGAAAGCATCGTGAGATGTTTTGGCAATACGCAGGTCAGTGGTATTTTGAACCCGGATTGGATGAGACTCGTGCTTGGTTATGCCGCGTAGTGGCGGATATTGTCCGTCGTTATGACATAGATGCCATCCATATGGATGATTATTTTTATCCGTATCCGGATCATAAGACGCAATTGCCGGATGCCAAATGTTTCCATGCTCATCCGCGGGGATTTGATAATATAAATGATTGGCGCCGAAACAATGTGAATATGGCTATTCAGGAATTGCATGATACCATCAAATCAATAAAGCCATGGGTGGATTTCGGTATATCACCATTTGGCATTTGGCGCAATCTATCGAGCGACTCCGTATATGGCAGTGCCACTTCCGGTCTGCAAAATTACGATGAACTATATGCGGATGTGCGTTTGTGGATGGAAAAAGGTTGGATAGATTATGTGGTGCCGCAACTATACTGGCCAATCGGAAGTCAAGCAGCAGACCATCGGACACTGGCCTATTGGTGGGCAAAAAATTGTTTCCAAACGCGGTTGTACATAGGCATGGCTCCTTACCAACTGATTGATCCTAAGCAGTTTCCGGCAGAACAATACCGCAAAAAACGTGGGTCTGTATGGGCAATCCCTAATGAACTATGCCGCCAAATGCGAATACATGATTCCATACCCGAAGTGAAAGGGCAAGTCTTTTTCTCATTGCATCACTTGTTGGATAACCCGTTAGGGATATTGGATTCCCTTCGAAAAGATTTTCCGATGACAAATGCTATTTACCGAAATCCAAATAAGGGCGAAGGCGCGCTGCCTCTTCTTCAGTCAACACCTCTTGTAGTTCCTCCATTCCATGCAGCCGAATCCGATTCCGACGGAGTGTATAGATTGACTTGGCAGTAGAAAAACGGATATAAGGATGCTGCGTAAGACGTTTGAAACTGCAGCGATTGACGAATATAGGATGAATGGAGTCGGTGTCTACCCGGAAATGGGGAACAATGGAATCCCAGTTGACAAATTCCAATCCTTCAATTTCTCGCACCTGGTCGGCAGCATAAAAGCCGCCCAATTGTTGCCGATAATATACAATGTTGCGGGCAATGCCACTACCTACACCTTTTATATATTGTAACGCATCGGTGTCAGCGGCATTTAGTTCTATGAGGGTATCTCGTTTGGGGTGATAATGGTGGCTGCGGTAAATTGAGTCTCGGCGAAGAGAATCCTGACGAATCGAATCTTGCCAAAGAGAATCTCTGATATGCCATACTCTTCTAAGAGAATCGCGCCGAATATCTTGCGGCAAAGGAGCGATGGACACATAAGGTTCAATAAGTTGGTAGAGAGAATCGGTGAGTCCATATATCTTTTTCATGTCTGCAGGATGCCTCCAAACACCGCCTTTTAGACGATAACGGAGCATATTGTGAACTTGCCATGGACGGAAACCTTGTTGCAAAAGAGTAATACTATCGGCAGTATTAGGATCGAAACATTTGCGAGATACAGGAGGTAATGTGTCTTTATTTGTATTGGTATGAAGAAAAGAGGCAATAGTACTGTCCGAAGGAAAAGTGTCGTCCGTAGGAGAGGGCGTGGGCAGAAAATAAAGAATTGTGCGTATAATAATAACGAAGAGAAGGATTACAATCAAACCATATATTTGACGCGAAAGAAGTATGCGCATAGGAATGGGATTTATTTGCAAGTGACAATGGAATCAATATCTCCGTCGGAAAGGTGAGTCGTAATAATGGTATAGGGGCGAATATCTTTGATAGAGCGCAGGATGCGTCCATTGATTGTAGCAAGAGAATAACCAAGTCTGTAAATTCGTTCAGGGGAGCAAAGATCGAGGCGTTGACGGACCAAATCGATACGATGACGGCGCATCAAGATTTGCCGTTCTGCAGTTTGCAGAAGTCGTCCGCGAAGAAGTCGAATACGCTCTTCCTGCCGGGCAAAACGATTGATGAGAAAGGCCGCTACAGCTGTGGGGGTTTTTAGGGGCACTGCGGCAACAAGGTCAAGAATGCTGACATCGCGGGTATGTCCGATTCCTGTTAAAACGGGTAATGGGAATTGGGCAGTTGCAGCAGAAATCAAATAACTATCAAAGCACGAAAGGTCAGTTGTGGCACCGCCACCGCGAATGATAACAACAGCATCAAAATCCTGTTCTCGTTCAGATATTTCAGAGAGTGCTTGAAGAATGGATTGCTCAGCCCGTTCGCCTTGTACAATAGCAGGAAAGAGGGTGCATATAATGCGATAGCCCGACTCTTGAATTTGATGCTGAAAATCGCCATACCCTGCCGCTTGTTCGGCTGAAATGATGGCGACACGGGAAACAAGTGTTGGTAATGTGAGGCTATGTTGCAAATCAAAAACGCCTTCTTCTTGCAAGCGATGGATAGTTTCCTGTCGTTGTCGTTCCAAATCTCCAATTGTGTATGTGGGATCTATATTGCAAATATTAAGTGACAAACCATATACGGCATGAAAAGTGACTTCTACTTCCATAAGAACTTGAAGTCCTGCTTGCAAAGTCATTCCTGTTTCCTCCCGAAAATATGCAGATAGCATAGGAAAGATATTTGCCCAACAAGTGGCGCGTTGCCGGGCAACGATGCCTCCGGATGAGGATTTTTCCACGAGATCGAAATACCCATGACCATTACGGGAGGCAACTGAAGCTATTTCGGCGCGTACCCAAAGTGTATCGCCGGAAAATACAGACAACGCATCAAATATGCGGTCAGATAATTCAGAAAGACTAAACGTTGTCATCAGGTCGGTTGGTAAAAAGATGAACAATGGCATTCGCTGCTGTTTCTGCCGCGGGTAAAGAACCGAGCGTGTGGCGTATTTCATCGAAACTGCGCAACATGTCTTGCCGGTACGAATCTTCCGATAGAAGGCGTTGAAGTTCTTTTTCTACGTTTCTGCGAGTGAAACGATGAGCGATGAGTTCCTGAATGACTTCACGGTCAGGGATGATATTAACGAGCGTGAAAAACGGCTTGGAAAATAACAATGGGCGCAAATGTCCAATGAACCATCCCATGGCAATGTGATATACAGCCGTTTCCGGACAATGCAACAAGGCGGTTTCGAGTGTGGCAGTTCCGGAATTGACAACGGCAGCACGGGCACGGAGCAGCAAGGAATAGGTATCACGGGTAAGTTCTTCCTTTGCGCCAAGATAATTGGTGTAAAAGGCATCATCAATTCCCGGTGCTGCAGTGACAATAATGCGGGTATTCGGATGGTATTTCGTAACGACATTTCGCGCTGCCGCAAGCATGACAGGCAAACAATGTTTTATCTCACTAAGGCGGGACCCCGGAAGAATGGCAATAATATTTTCCCGTTCAGCAGTATGGGTGGCGAGGAAGTCGCGCACGGAATCTATAGTCGGATTGCCAACATATTGACATTTGTAACCATATTTGGCATAAAAAGCCGGCTCAAACGGGAAAATACATAAAATAATATCAGAGAGGCGGGCGATCTTATGAACACGCCAGGATTTCCATGCCCAAATTTTTGGTGGTATATAGTACACGATGCGCGTGTCGGGCAGATGCCGCCGACAGAATTCCGCCATGCGGAGATTAAAAGATGGATAATCCACTAACACAAGAACATCAGGTCGGGTTTCCAAAAGTGCCTGACGAGCAAGACGAAAATTGGTGCGTACTTTATCCAAATTCATCAGTACAGCAAGAAAGCCCATAAATGCCATATTGCGATAATGTTGTACAAGATGGCAACCAAGAGCTTGCATTTTATCTCCACCCAATCCGATAAATTTTGCAGACGAATCCTTTTGCTGCAAAGCGCGAATAAGATTGGAGGCATGTAAATCGCCAGAAGCTTCACCTGCAATAAAGAAATAGGTCATAGGGCTGAAATTTTACAATGTGACAGCAATGGCAGTAATCATATATGGCAAAGCGCCGATGAGAATGCCTTTTGCGAGGCGCCAAGCATCAGCGGCATAGAAAACAAACAGGAAAGCCATATTGGGAAAAACAGAGAGGAGCAAGAGTTTACTCCAAGTTCCGGAAAGACTCATTCCAAACATCTGCCAAGAACTCCAGAGGTGAAAATGAGTCATATATGCCCAAATGAAAAAGAAAGGCATAAGCAATCCGATGACAATTCCAATCCAATATTTATCAAGGCGTTCCATCATAGTGATTTACAACGAGTGATAATCCGTCATATCTACACAGCAAGGTTGAATGCTGATAAATCCGTGCGTGATGGCATATTGATCGGTATCAGTCGCTTCCGGTTCTTCGTCCACCATATAACCTGCCAGAAAATAACACGTTTTTCCTTGTTCATCTTTTTCCGGACGCATTTCATTTTCCCAATGCGAGCGTGCCTGCCTTGTCCAACGCAGGCCGGAAATGGGGCCTTTCGGAGCGTTAATATTGTAACACATCCCTGGTCGGAACCCTTCATCCAAAAGATGACGGATGGTGGTGAGAATGTAGGGCTCGAAATATGAGAAATCGGGCTCCGATGATAAATCATCGATAGAAAAGCCAATAGCCGGAATATTATGTTCCGCTCCGACAAAGACGGCACCCATCGTGCCGGAATAAATAAGATTGATGGCGGCATTACTACCATGGTTGATGCCACTAAGTAGTAAATTGATTTTACTGTCATCTCCTCCGAAAAGCACATTGATGGCCATTTTGACACAATCGGACGGTGTTCCATTGGTGAGATATACAGTCGCATCGGATGGCAACCAATCGGGAGTATCTATCGGTTTGAGATAAAGGGGGGTGCTGGGTGTAACAGCATTGGATACGCCACTTCGCTGTCTGTCGGGCACTAAAATAGTAAGATGGCCCAACGAACTGACCGTGCGTAAAAGACAATTTAGTCCTTCTGCACCCCAACCGTCGTCATTGGTAATGAGAATCTCCATTTTCTTTGTGTAGTTCTTTTATTTTCTAACGACCTGCATCACACTTTCCGCTAGGCGATTTGCCTCTTCCATTGTGGCGGCCTCGGAATAAACACGAATAATAGGCTCCGTATTGGATTTGCGCAAATGTACCCAGCCATCGGCAAAATCAATTTTAACGCCATCAATATCGTTGATACGTTCGTTTTTATATAGTTCCTTTACTTCGCGAAGCACTTCATCCACATTCATTTCAGGTGAAAGGTCAATGCGATTCTTAGAGATGCAGTACTGAGGAAGACGCTTTTTCCATTCGCTGACTTTCAGTCCGTTTTCCGCCAAAGCAGAAAGGAACAACGCAACTCCTACAAGGGCATCTCGTCCGCAATGACATTCCGGATAGATGACACCGCCATTTCCTTCTCCTCCGATAACGGCGTTTGTACGCTTGATTTCCGCCACTACATTTACTTCTCCCACCGCTGCGGCACTATATGCCCCGCCGTGTTGGCGTGTGACATCGCTCAAGGCGCGTGTAGAACTAAGATTACTAACCGTATTACCCGGAGTGTGTGAAAGGATGTAATCGGCAATGGAAACAAGAGTATATTCTTCGACAAACATTTCACCATTTTCACAGACAATTGCCAAACGGTCTACATCGGGATCTACAACAAAACCGACATCTGCTTGCCCTTCGCGGAGCAAATTGCTGATTTCGGTAAGGTGTTGCGGCAGCGGTTCGGGATTATGGGCGAAATGACCTGTCGGTTCACAGTTGAGACGGATGATATTCTTTACTCCCAAAGCATCAAGCATGGCGGGAATGGCAATCCCTCCCACAGAATTGACACAATCAATGGCAACGGTGAAATTCTTTTTTGCTATTGCATCTTTATGTACTAACGGAAGTTTCAAAACCTGTTCAATATGATAGGGCAGGTAGTCTTTGTGCGAAAGATGACCGATTTGCTCTACTTCGGCAAAGGTAAAGTCTTCCTTTTCTGCGATAGAAAGAACCTTTTTTCCTTCTGCGTCGTTCAGAAATTCGCCATGTTCGTTCAGTAATTTGAGCGCATTCCATTGCTTGGGATTATGGCTGGCTGTAAGAATGATACCTCCGGCTGCTTTTTCGCCGGTAACCGCCAGTTCGGTGGTAGGAGTAGATGCAAGTCCGATATTTACCACATCATATCCCATTCCGAGCAAAGTGCCCGTAACAAGGAGATTGACCATTTCGCCTGAAATACGGGCATCGCGGCCTACGACCAATTTATTATTACAGGGCAAAGCCATGCGGCGTTGTGTGGCATACGCAGCGGTGAAACGCACGATATCAACAGCGCTAAGCCCATCGCCTACGCGGCCACCGATGGTACCGCGGATGCCGGATATAGATTTTACAAGAGACATATTATTGCAGATTTATGATTTCAAATTTAAGATTTCAAGTTGTAGGGATTTTGTTATTTACGTTTTGTGACCCGCAAGTCGTATCCATACGGTGTGACAGACGAGTTGTCAGCGTCAAATCCTGCGGTGCTGGGACAAATGATTTTACATTCAGAGCCGGAATACTTCATTTGCAAGATGGCAGCATTCCATGCAGGGCAGGTGTTGTAATCCGCTGTACTTCCTACTGTGAAAGTGATAGGTTCTCCCGCATCATCGGTGGTCCAACAAGAAATGGTGTCGGTGTATGAATCCAACCCGTATTTGCGGTAACGGACATTGACCACATCTCCGGCATGAATGACATCGCGCAAGGTGTCAAGCGGCGTAGAGAGATGAAAATAGAAATACTCATAAGTAGGCATGGAGATATAATCTTTCTCCGGCCAAGATTCTCCTTGTTTGACATCCGGTGCACTGCTAACGACACGAATATCCATGCGGCTTATGTAATTCTTGATTTTCTTTTGCTCTTTCTTGAGCAGTTTGGAATATGTGTTTCCTTTGCATCCTACCATGAAGAGTGCCAAGAAAATCATAATCCCACTGACAAAAAGGTTCCGTTTCATTCTTTTTTAATCTATTTTAATTTTTCGAGGTTTTCATGAAACCCGCGCGAGAGTCGCTCGAGAACCCCTAATTTGATTGGAGATAGCGTTAAGATTTTTTTCACTTTTCCACAATTATCTCTATGCGTACATTCGAATAAGGTGCAACATGTTCGTTTCCTGTTGCGCCGTAGGCAAGATACCAAGGGACTAACAGAGAAAGCGAATCGCCCCGATGCAATTCCGGCAAAAGGGTCGCCAAAGCCTCCATGTGTTCGTATTTTCCGACCTGCACGGTTTCGCGGATATCTTCCAAGAGAGTGGAGTCGCGCAAATCAAAGATACGCAGACCGAGCATGACAGATTCATCTTCCCGCAGCATGGTTTTCCCGTTGCTATACCCTCGCGTCCACATTCCGTTCTCCCACTGAGAATATCCATTGGCATAATTCAGCACTTGTCTATCGGCTTCGGCAGACATCTGTTCGTTGACACGAAGCATCGTCAACAACGCACTATCCTGCGTGACCGTTTTTCCGTTGTGATAGGTCGGGATTTGCGGTTTGGTATTATTGCCGCAAGCCGCCAAACCCATAACAAGGATTAAAAACAATATGTGGGAAACAGATTTGATAGCCGCAATTATTTAGCCAAGGCGATGAGATATTGTCCGTACGCCGTTTTGCTGAGTTCTTCTCCGAGTTTACGTAATTGGTCGGCAGAAATCCATCCGTTTCTCCAAGCAATCTCTTCAATGCAAGAGATATAGAATCCTTGGCGTTTCTGGATGGTGGCGATGAAATTGCCGGCATCAATAAGGCTGTCGCAGTTTCCTGTATCCAACCATGCAAATCCGCGTGAGAAGAGTTTTACTTGCAACGTTCCTTCGTTGAGATAGACTTTGTTCAAGTCGGTGATTTCATATTCTCCGCGTGCACTGGGTTTGAGCGCTGCAGCTTTGTCACATACGGATGCATCGTAGAAATACAATCCGGGTACAGCATAGTTGCTTTTGGGTTGCTGCGGCTTTTCTTCGAGCGAAAGTACGCGGTTGTTTTTATCGAACTCCACCACTCCATAGGCGCGAGGATCCTGCACTTCATAACCAAAGATACAAGCACCTTTTCCGTGTTCGGTTTGTGCCACCGCTTCGCGGAGCATAGTACCGAAATGTTGTCCATAGAACAAATTGTCACCTAAAATAAGGCAACCCGGTTCTCCATTCAGAAATTCACGCCCCAAGACAAATGCTTGCGCCAAGCCATTGGGGATTTCCTGAATTTTGTATTCAAGGCGCATTCCCAACCGTTTGCCATCGCCCAACAGTTCGCGGAACATGGGCAAATCTCGCGGTGTAGAGATGATGAGTACTTCGCGAATCCCTGCCAGCATGAGCGTGGATAGCGGATAGTAAATCATGGGCTTGTCATAAACAGGCATAATCTGTTTAGAAATGGCTTTCGAGAGCGGATAGAGGCGCGTTGCGCTACCTCCGGCAAGTATAATTCCTTTCATTGTATATATAGGTTAAAAAAATTCGTTATACGCTATTCGGCGGCAAAATTACAAAAATATTCTGATTTGTGCAAATAAATTTGCAATTATCAGAAAAATATTGTACTTTTGCAGCGAATTTTAGATATCAGACTATGCAAAGAACAGAAATTTCGTCCCTTGGAGAGTTCGGACTCATCCGCCATTTGACCGAAAAATTTGAAATCCGTCAGCCTTCAACAATAAAAGGTGTCGGTGATGATGCTGCCGTGCTTACCTTCGGCAAAAAACGCGTGCTGATGACCACTGACCTTCTGTTAGAGGGCATTCATTTTAATTTGGAATATGTGCCGTTGAAACATTTGGGATATAAATCGGCAGTGGTGAATTTTTCGGATGTATATGCAATGGGTGGTACTCCGACACAAATTACGGTTTCAGTCGGTGTTTCCGCACGTTTCTGCGTGGAAGATATGGAGGAATTGTATGCGGGAATCAAACTGGCATGCGACCGATATGGTGTAGACCTTGTAGGTGGTGATACGTCGGCTTCGATGACAGGTTTGAGTATATCCATCACATGTCTCGGTGTAGCCGATGAAAAAGATATCATTTACCGCAACGGAGCAAAAGAAAATGACTTGATTTGTGTATCGGGAAATCTCGGTACTGCTTATATGGGGCTGCAATTGCTGGAACGCGAAAACTATGCGATGGGTGACAAATCGAAACGGACAAATCCGGTTAGCGGTGACACCATTGATGCGTTTGAGGGCAGAGAGTATCTGTTAGAAAGACAACTAAAGCCGGAAGCCCGACGTGACATTATCGAACAACTGCGCAAAGCCGGTATCAAACCAACGGCAATGATGGATATATCGGACGGTTTGAGCAGCGAAGTGATGCATATATGCCATCAATCGGGAACGGGTTGCGCCATCTATGAGGATAAAATACCCATCGACCTGAAAGCTGCAGAACTGGCCGAAGAGATGAATCTAAACATTGTGACATGTGCGCTGAACGGCGGTGAAGATTATGAACTGCTGTTTACCTGCGATTTGAAAGATTATGAAAAACTACTGCCGCTGGACGATATATATATGATAGGACATATGACCAAACCCAGTGCAGGTATGATGCTGATTGGCCGTAATGGCGAGGAACTGGAACTGAAAGCACAGGGTTGGAATGCGTTCAAAGAAAGTGCAAACGAGAAATAAATCAATATGAAAATCGTCATTTTAGGTACGGCATATCCATACAGGGGCGGATTGGCAACGTTCAATGAGCGCCTTGCCCGACAATTTCAGGAAGAAGGACATGAAGTGGAGGTTGTCACTTTCACGCTGCAATATCCGAATTTTCTGTTTCCGGGCAAGACCCAATACTCACCAGAACCCTCCCCACAAGGATTGACGATTCGAAGAGCATTGAACGCGTGTAACCCACTATCGTGGAGAAAAGTGGGCAAACAGATACAAAAAAGTGCTCCAGACCTGCTGATATGTTGCTACTGGATGGCGTTTTTCGCTCCTGCTTATGCGACAGTGTGTAGTCTTGCAAAACGTAATGGGAAAACACATTGTATAGCATTGGTACATAATCTATTCCCGCATGAAAAGACGTTACTTGACCGTTTGTTGGCACCGCTTTTTGTGCATACACAGGATGCATTCGTGGCATTGAGTGAATCTGTGGTGAAAGATATTCATGCCATGTGCGATGCTCCCGCCACCTCTTCCCCCCATCCGATATATGACCATTACGGCGCAAAAATGGAGAAAGCGGATGCTTGCAAGGCTCTGGGATTGGCGGAAGAGAATAATTATATGCTGTTTTTCGGCCTTGTGAGGGCGTATAAGGGGCTGGATTTACTATTGGATGCGTTTGGTGTGCTGAAAGAACGTTTTCCCCAATTGCGTCTGCTGATAGCAGGCGAGTTCTATGAAGATGAGGAAAAATACAAGGAACATATACACCGTAACGGTTTGGATGACAGGGTGATAATCCGAGATGAATTTATCCCCGATGCCGATTTGCGGAAATATTTCGGGGCGGCAAATTTGATAGTGCAACCCTATAAATCCGCTACGCAAAGCGGTGTGACACAAGTGGCATTTCATTTCGAGAAGCCGATGCTTGTGACCAAAGTGGGGGGGCTGGATGAGATAGTGCATGACCATAAGATGGGATATTGTGTTCCACCAGAACCGGGACGAATAGCAGAAGCGATTGTGGATTATTATGAACAAAACCGACAAGAGGCGTATACCCATTATCTTCGTCAGGAGAAATGCAAATATGAATGGAATAAACTGACAGAATCTTTTATGCGAATGCTGCAAAAGACGAAAAATCCATAAGAAGAAAGGAGAAACAATATGATACGATTATTTCTAACCGATGTAGATGGCTGTTTGACGGATGGCGGAATGTATTACAGTGCGAATGGTGACGAGTTGAAACGCTTCTGTGTGTATGACGGGATGGGGATGGTACAACTACGCAAAAAAGGTGTCAAATGCGGTATATTAACATCGGAAACCACACCAATCGTGGAACGTAGAGCCAAGAAACTGAATCTAGATTATTTGTTTATGGGTGTGGGTTCGCAGGTGCAAGATGGTGCTATGAGCAAACTGGAGGTATGCCAACAGATTTGCAAGGAGATGGGAATCGGTTTGGATGAAGTGTGCTATGTGGGCGATGATGTCAACGATTTGGATATTCTGCAATCTGTCGGAATGCCGGTTTGTCCGCACAATGCACGACCGGAAGTTAAGCAAATATCAGGCATTTGGGTGCTGGAACATTGCGGTGGTGATGGTGCAATCCGTGAGGTGGCGGATAGAATTCTCAAGGAGTTATAGCGTTAATCTTCAGCGATTTTCAGCAAGTCCAACAAACAGAGGGCTGTCATGGCTTCCACCACAGGAACTGCTCGGACGGCAATGCAACAATCGTGTCTTCCGCCATACGTTCGACGAAGTGTGGCTGCAGGTTTGAACGCGCAATGAAAAACGATGTCTGCCCCATCGCTAATGCCGCCGTAAATACCCTCACTATGATTGTAGTCTTCGGCAGAAAAGGGAGTTCCATCTTGGTTCAGGTATAATTGGCTGCCAAGTTGATGTACTCCATCAAACCCAATGCCATAAGAAAAACCTTTGCAACCATTGATACTCATCATGGCAAACGCAAGCCGGGCTTGCAATTTGTCAAAGATAGGTTCTCCTACACCCGCGGGAAGGCCGTGAATGCGACATTCCACCACTCCTCCGATGGTATCACCGGCTTGTTGCACCTCTTTCAAGACTGCATTGAATCGAGAGGAATCCGTTTCGCTTCCTATTTGGGTCAAACGGGCTTCGATGGTGATGCCGCGATTGAGAAGTTCCTGTCGGGCGAGAGAGCCTGCCACTACACGTGCGGCGGTCTCCCGAGCAGATGCTCTTCCTCCCCCGCGATGGTCGCGAATGCCGTATTTGAGTTGATAGGTAAGGTCGGCATGCCCAGGACGGAAATTGTGTTTCATCCATTCATAATCATCGCTATGGGCATCCCGATTGCGGATAAGGAAAGCGATAGGTGTTCCTAATGCGATTAAACCCTCGGATGTTTCCATTACTCCACTCAGCCATTCCACTTCGTCCTGTTCGTGAATGGCACGCGGAGAGACACCAATGGAATCCGTATCTTTTCCTGCCCGCCGAAGTAACTCATGACGGATGGATGAAAGGTCAATGGCACTGCCTGCGCGAACACCTTCTACAATGCCACCTATGGCTTTGCCATGTGACTCTCCGAAACTGGTGAAATGAAATGCTTGTCCGAATGAATTCATGCTCAAATGGTGCTATCGGGTTCGTTATTTTACAGAAAAACGATGCAAAAGTACAAATAAAGTCCGATATGGGCAAAAAAATTTGTATAATTCAAAAAAAAAGTATATCTTTGCCGCGTTTTTTGAAGATAGTATGATGAAGAAAACCGCAATACTGTGTTTTAGCCTCTTTATAGTGACCTGTTTGCAGGCAGAAAGAGTTGTGCCGGTGTCGTATGGTTCGTTTGAGACATGGACGGTAAGGCACATTAAGGAATCCAAACTTATCGGGGGAAAGATGCGTACGTTGTACGTTGTCGCCCCTACAGATACCATAGAAGGAAATGTTCCGTATGTGTACGGGAAGAAAGGTAATCCGTGGTCAATGAGCGATGCATACGCTGTTGTTGCCGGTATTCACAAGGCGGCAGGTACTGTGTTCCCGGAAAAGCGAGGTGACGGAACGTGTTGCCGTATGGATGTGAAAATGATGGAAGTGGTGGTGATGGGATTTATCAATATCCATGTACTGGTGAACGGTACGATTTTTTGGGGAAAGACGATAGAACCGATACGGACCGCCAATGACCCTTATCAGAATATTGATTTCGGTGTGCCTTTTACCCAGACACCCAAATATTTGCAATTTGATTACAAGTGCCGTGTATCGCCAGACCAATGGATATGGCGTGCAACGGGAACCAGCCCGATGAAGAAAATAAAGGGGCACGATGAGTGTGAGGCTTACTTGCTGTTGCAGAAAAGATGGGAAGATGCAGATGGCAATATTCATTCGCTACGCGTCGGCACTGCATACGAGCGCTATGGCGAAGACCAATTAACATGGGTGAATGACCACCGCATAGAGGTATTGTACGGAGATATTACCAATCATCCTTCCTACAAACCCTATATGGGGCTTGAACGCCCGTGCCGAGCGATGAATTCCAAAGGCAAGATTGTTCCTATCCGCGAAGAAGGGTGGGCGCCACAAGGAACCAAACCGACCCATGCCATACTGATGTTGACATCCGGTTGTTATGATGCGTTCTTGGGACATGACGGAAACGCATTTTGGATAGACAATGTGAAATTAGTGTATGAATAATGATTAGTTATCTGCAACATATACCATTGTGGGAACTAGTGCTACTTGGCGCTTTTCTAGTGCTGTTCCTATACCAGGTGTATTTCCTCTTTCGCTATATGTGGCTGCGTTCGCAGGCAAGCGAAGTGCAGCAGGAATCTGTTGTTGCTTCCACTCCCCGCTCCAACAAACCGCATCTTATACAATTGGATTTGTTTGCCCCGACGGTGAAAGGCGTGTCGGTTATCGTATCGGCACGAAACGAAGCCCTTAACCTGAAGCCGTTTTTGCAAGCACTATTGGAACAAGATTATCCGTTGTTTGAAGTGATTGTGGTAAATGACGGGTCGGAAGACGATACGCAAGACGTACTGGATGCGTACATGGTCAAGTACCGCCGCCTGAAATTAACCTTTGTTCCCAAGGGGGCTCGCGTAATCAGCAGCAAGAAACTGGCATTGACACTCGCAGTGAAGGCAGCCCAGTATGATTATCTCCTGTTTACGGATGCCGATTGCCGTCCGGAATCCAAGTACTGGATTCGTGATATGGTGCGAGGCTTTGAGGCGAATGAGCAAACGGAGATTGTCTTAGGATATGGTGCGTACTTTGCCACCAAGGGACACGTCAGCCGTCTGACACAATATGAAACCCTTACGACAGGGCTTCAATATATGGGTTTTGCCCGTGCCGGTCGTCCCTACATGGGAGTGGGGAGGAATCTGGCATACCGTAAGGAACTGTTTGTCCGCAATAACGGTTTTGCTTCCTTTGCCGGCGAGAAAGCAGGCGATGATGATTTGTTTGTCAATCATACGGCTACCTCCGCCAATACTATTGTGGTGAGTACACCAGAGAGTATCACCTGGTCGCTACCGAAATCCTCATTCAGCGCATGGTATCAGCAACGCAAAAGGCATTTGAGTGTGTCGTCTCTCTATACACCGAAGACAAAGTTCCTATTGGCACTTGAACCGATATGCAGGGGATTGTTTTATGCGTTGTTGTTGGTACTAATGGTGGTGGCTGCATGGCCGGTGAAAGTAGCAATAGGAGGAATATATCTGCTTCGTTTGCTGTTACAATACGGTGTTTTTGCAAGGGGAGCTCGATTGCTCCGCGGGGAACGTGTTCCGATGGTGTCGATTGCCTGGTTCGATATAACACTGCCCATTCTTACCTTGTTCCTGCTGTCGTCACCGCGCAAGAGAAATCAATACTGGTAATACATAATAAATCCGATTTGATATGGAAGAACAAAAATTGAACATCAACCTTACTCCCGAAGTGGCAGAGGGTACTTATGCCAATCTGGCTGTTATTGCACACTCGTCATCAGAGTTTATATTGGACTTTGTCCGCACGATGCCCGGTGTGAAGCAGGCCAATGTAAAGTCACGCATTATACTGACTCCCGAACATGCAAAGCGTCTGTTGTTTGCTCTTCAGGACAATATGACGAAATATGAAAAGCAGTTCGGTACTATCCAACTGAACGGGAAACCCAATCCCGGTTCAACAATTCCGATGTCTTTCGGAGGAGGTGAGGCATGAAGACGTTTCCTCCCAGCCAACTTATTATCAATGCCGACGGTTCGGCATTCCATCTTCATTTGAAGCCAGCGTTCCTGGCAGACAAGATTATTTTGGTGGGTGATCAAGACCGTGTGGATATGGTGGCTTCCTTTTTTGACGAAGGCAGTATAGAGTGCGATGTGCAGAGCCGTGAGTTTCATACCATAACGGGTATGTACAAGGGCAAACGCATCTCCTGTATATCTACGGGTATAGGTACTGACAACTGCGATATAGTGATGAACGAGATAGATGCGCTGGCAAATATAGATTTCGTTACCCGTACCGAAAATCCGGTTCACCGTCAACTTGAGATAGTGCGTGTGGGCACTTGCGGCGGTATGCAGGAAGATATTCCGTTGGGTGCCTTTTTGGTAAGCCAAAAGTCAATAGGGTTTGACGGTGTGCTTGCTTTCTATCATGACAGAGACAAGATTTCCGATCTCGGTTTTGAGAAAGCCCTTACGGAATTCATTCACTATCCCGCCAAGGCGGCTGTGCCCTACGTGGTGTCTGCTGATGCCGAACTGGTGGACCGCATCGCCAAGGATGATATGATGCGCGGTTGTACTATCGCCGCTAATGGTTTCTACGGACCGCAAGGCCGCGTGCTGCGTGTGCCGATAGCTGTGGAAGACATTAATGAGCGTATCACCGATTTCCGCTATGAGGGGCAGCGCATTATGAACTATGAAATGGAAGGTTCCTGTATTGCGGGCTTGGCCTTGCAGATGGGGCACAAAGCTATGACAGTGTGCTGCGTGATAGCGCAACGTAAGGCAGAGGCTGCCAATACTGATTACAAACCCCGTATTCGCCAACTCGTAGAGACCGTTCTTGAGCGTATTTAACCAATAGTATACAATATGAAGAAATCTCTTATCCTTGCCATTGCCGCTTTTGCGCTGCTGGGCTGCCAAAAGAAAGAACAACAATTTTCGTACAACGTGGAAAAGTTTTATGACCTTGAGATATTGCGTTTCCGTGTACCAGGCTTTGAGGAACTGACTTTGCAGCAAAAGATGATGCTTTATTACCTCAACGAAGCCGCTTTATACGGACAGGATATCGTTTATGACCAGAATTGCCGTTACAATCTGCGTATTCGCCGTGCGTTAGAGCAGGTTTATCTCAACTATCCTAACAGGGATGAAGAGCAATTCCGTCTGCTGGAACTTTACCTGAAGCGTGTGTGGTTTGCCAATGGCATACACCATCACTATTCAGAAGACAAGTTTTTGCCGGAGTTCACCCGCGAGTGGTTTACGGCCGCGTTAGAGGTAACCAATACTCCGCTTTCGGAGGAGATATTGGAAGTTATTTTCAATCCTGAGGTTATGCCAAAGCGTATGACCCAAGAGGATGGTGTGGACCTGGTTGTAAATTCTGCCGGCAACTATTATGGCGAAGGCGTTACACAAGCCGAAGCAGAGGCTTGGTATGAGGCACACAAAGACAATAGTGATGAACCGCTTTGGATAGGACTTAATTCCCAACTCGTTAAGGAAGACGGTGTGATAAAGGAACGCGTTTATAAAGTGGGTGGTTTGTACTCGGCTGCTCTGGAGAAGATTGTAGAGAACTTAGAGAATGCCATGCAGTATGCAGAGAACGACCAACAGCGCCTGGTACTTGACCGCCTGATTGCATTTAACAAGACCGGTGATCTGGCTACGTTCAACGAATACTGTATTGCTTGGGTGAAAGACCTTGAGAGCCGTGTAGATTTCGTGAACGGCTTCACAGAGACCTACTCCGACCCTCTTGGCATAACGGGAACGTGGGAGTCCCTCACCAATTTCAAAGATATAGAGGGTACCAAGCGTGCGCAGACCATTTCCGCCAATGCACAGTGGTTCGAGGACAACTCTACCACAGACCCCAAGTATAAGAAAGAGGAAGTGAAGGGTGTGTCGGCCAAAGTGATTACAGCATCACTATTAGCAGGAGACTGCTATCCCGCTACGCCTATCGGTATCAATCTACCCAATGCCAACTGGATTCGCCGAGAGTATGGCAGCAAGTCGGTAACGATAGACAATCTCTCTCATGCCTATGACGAGGCGGCAAAGGGAAACGGCTTTGCCGAAGAGTTTGTGATAGACGATGAGACCCGTGAGCGTGCCAATAAATATGGTGTATTGTGCAATGACCTTCACACAGACTTGCACGAATGTGTGGGTCACGGTTCGGGCAAGATGATGCCAGGCGTTACGAAAGATGCACTTCGCGAACACGCTTCCACCATAGAAGAGGCGCGTGCCGACCTATTCGGATTGTATTACCTTGCGGACAAGAAACTCGTAGAACTCGGATTGCTGCCCAATGAGGATGCTTATAAGGCCGGTTACTATCAGCAAATGATGAACGGTCTGATGACACAACTTGTGCGTATCGAGCCCGGTAAGAACATTGAGGAAGCTCATATGCGTAACCGTCAGTTGATAGCAGGATGGGTATATGAACACGCCGCTAACAAGGAGGTAGAACTCATCCAGCGTGACGGCAAGACTTATCTGCAGATTAACGATTATGAAGGGTTGCGCCGTCTTTACGGAGAGCTTCTCAAGGAGATACAACGTATTACCTCCGAAGGCGATTATACTGCGGCAAAGCAGATGGTAGAGACTTATGCAGTGAAGGTTGATCCTACGTTGCATCAGGAGATACTTGCCCGCTACAAGCAATTGAATCTGGCTCCGTACAAGGGATTTGTCAATCCTGTTTATACTCTTGTCCGCGATGCCAAAGGTACGGTGACGGATGTCGCTATTGATTATTCGGAAGGCTATGCGGAGCAGCACTTGCGTTACTCGCGTGATTATTCGGTGCTGCCTGACATCAACTAACCTGCGGTACAAGGTTCGGTGCAATCCGTCCGTTTACCCATATCGAAATCGTTTGCAAACCGTCTGTTGATTTTGCAAGCCATGCACGGAGACCCCCTCTTGGAGGTCTCCTGTGCTACACCCGACGATGTGCGTATCCTGCGCGATGCGTTGGTGCGAATAGAGCAGACCGTAGGCGAAAAAGTACCCTTGATTTTGGATTTAGGCAATGACGGCACTGCTGTCCGTTTCCTGACCGCGTATACTGCGTTTTTACCAGGTAGGCAGATTGTACTGACAGGGTCAGCGCGTATGCGGCAGCGCCCTATTGCACCATTGGTGAATGCGCTACGGAAAGCAGGGGCACAGATACGCTATATGGAGAATCCGGATTCGCTCCCTATTTCCGTTTCCGGTGTTTCCTTACCACAAAACCTACCGCCTATTGATGTGGACGGCACTCTTTCCACGCAGTTTGTTTCCGCCCTTCTATTAGCAGGGGTGCCGGTGCGTACCGCGACACAGTCCCCATATATAGACTTTACACGTACCATGATAGCCCGATACACTCCGTTGCTTCCGGTAGAGGCAGACTGGGCGTCTGCTGCTTTTTGGTATGAGTATGTGGCATTGCATGGCGGGGCGTTGCTTCTGGAAGGGTTGAAGGAAGACTCGCTACAGGCAGACAAGGCAGTGGCATCTGTATTCGGCAGAATGGGCGTGGACACACAGTTTACACAAGATGGCTGTGCGGTATGCCGGACGGATAGGCCACTGCCTTCTTTCCTACAGATAGATTTCGCATCTTGTCCGGATGTGTATCCTGCCGCGGCGATGACCTGCAGCCGTCTGGGTATATCCTTAGAGGCGACAGGCACTGAACGCCTGGCGTACAAGGAGAGTGATCGTTTGCAGTCGGTAGCCGCCCTACTACGTACGCCGAGGGGCGGGGTGGCACAGACATTTGATGACCATCGCATTGCCATGGCCGCTCTTGCGGCTGACCTGCGCATAGACAACAGTCAATGTATCCATAAGTCGTATCCTCTTTTCCTTGAGCAGTTATGCAATATACGCGTATAGTTCCACGCCGCGGGGTGAACGATGAGGGGAAAGGAAAGAAACATGCCCTTTACCGTTTGATATCGGAAGCAGCCACTGAATATGTGTGGTTGCAGGATGATGACATTGTGCCGCCTACGGCTGTGCCGGAAACAGATGCCGATATGCTGATACTGCCTTTGCGGATGGAGCCGGCGAGCGGAAGACCATCGCTATTGGAGCGTTTGCAGATGACAGAGTATGCGGCTATCCAGCAACTGACCATAGAAACGGCTCGCCGTGGTCATCCTGTGCTGTGCAGCGGCGCTAATCTGCTGGTACGTAGGACACGCTGGCTGGAGAGTTACGGTGACCTTCATCCCGAACAACCGAGCGGGGATGATATGTTTCTGCTGGAGAGTTTCAAACGCCGCGGGTTGAAGATAGCTGTGGTTTCGGATGCCGCGTATGAAGCGGTGGTACGCCCTATCGGTTCGTGGCGTGCGTTTTTCCGTCAGCGTATGCGTTGGGCGGGGAAAGCCGCCTATTACACTGACCGTGATATTCGTTTGTGCGGGGCAACGGTGGTAATTGCCAATCTTCTGCAATTGCTTTGTCCGCCGTTGCTATTGCTAAAGTTTCCTATAGATTTCTTTCTTGCCAGAAAGAGAGACGCGTCCGTCTCTCTCCCTGTTGCATTTTTGCTGGAACTACTATACCCGTGGTATATGTTCCTAAGTCTCGTTGGAGGCATGTTTGCTTCCCGCAAAGCCTCTCCATCGTTCTGATGCCGAATTATTCGGCTTCTGCAGGCGTTTCCGCTGCGGGTGCTTGAGCTTGGGGAAGTGCAGCTGCGGCTTCCTCTACCTGTTCGGTGATAGCACTTTCGCTAACGGTATTGTTGCGCTGCCCCTGTTGGAAACCAACGGCAAGGATGCTCAGCACCACGATAATGGCAGCGAGTGTCCAACTTGCCTTCTCCAAGAAGTCAGCCGTACGAGGAGCACCCATTACTTGGTTGCCACTTGCAAAGCCAGATGCCAGTCCTCCTCCTTTGCTGTTCTGCACAAGCACCAAGAGGGTCAAAAAGATGGCTACGATAACAATCAGAATAGTTAATAAAATGTACATTGTTGTATTGTTTTAAAGTGTTTTTATTTCAATGAGCCTGCAAAGGTACTATATTTTTTTGATATACACAAGTTTTTCTTTATTTTCTTTGTATTTCGTCCTTCAGGCTTACCATTTTGCTACTGTTTCGTTGAAGATGTTTTCCGTTATTTCGGTTATCATGGTCTTACACAATTCCTCCTGTACATCGGTCAGTTGCTTTCGTGCATCGAAGGTTTGGTAGGCTGTGTAGGTTTTCTCGAAACTCTCATCCGGCACCTTGTTGTTGGTAAAACGCACATGGACGGCGATGGTCAGTTTTGTTTCGGCTGCGTAACTGTCAGCCGCCACTGCCATAGGGGTGAGCTCATAGCCAGTGATTTCTCCTTCGAGTTCCATGTCTCCGCCTTTTGGCAGTATGGAGAGGCGTGTCTGACGGGCAAAGATGTCCCGCAGTGCTTCACTGAAATCGTTACTCAAAGGCGGGTAAACCAGTACGGCACGATTGGGGAAATCACTTATTCCGATGGTCTTGGTCTTGGAGTAATCGATACTGGCTCCATTCATACGGTAGGAGATGGTGCATCCTGCAAGGAGGGCAAAGGCAGAGAGCGCAAAGAGTATGTGCAAGGAGCGGGTCATTTGAGTCCGTACTTTTTGATGCGCCTGTAGAGCGTCCGTTCGGGGATTCCGAGTGCGTCTGCTGCCGCTTTGCGATTACCTTTGTACTGATCAAGCACATTTTGGATATGCTCTTTGTCCACTTCTTGCAGGCTTTTGCTGTCTTCTTCCGGTTTGCGGTGTGCGGTATCCATATCCACGATTTCCGCCATCTGATAGTCGTTGCTATCATCCGGTGTTTTCGTGCGTACGCCTGTGAAGGCTGCAGGCGAAGCGGGCATGTCGCTCTGGCGGCGATTGAGTTCTGCTTTCAGTTCGGCAATATCGCGCCTCATTTCGACCAACATATAGAGAAGATCTTTTTCGCTCAAGAGCCGTTCGCTGCTTTCTGTATGGGTGGTATTACCCACGACAAGGGCAGTTGCCATTTCGTTTTTGGGCAGGTGGCGTTCGAGCGTTTCGGCACTTATCTCATGGTCTTTTTCGAGGATGCAGACCTGTTCGGCAATATTTTTCAATTGGCGTATATTGCCTTGCCAATAATAGGCTTTGAGCAGTTCTGTAGCATCGGCAGAGAGATGGACGGGCGGCATTTGGTAACGACTGCAGAAATCGGAGGTGAACTTACGGAAAAGCAAGGGTATATCTTCTTTTCTCTCTCGCAAGGCGGGCACCTTGATTTCGACTGTGTTCAGACGATAGTAGAGGTCTTCGCGGAAGCGGCCTTCCCGAATGGCCCGTACCATGTCGATATTGGTTGCAGCGACTACGCGGACGTTTGCTTTTTGCACCTGACTTCCTCCGACACGGATAAACTCGCCCGATTCCAATACTCTCAAGAGCCTGACTTGCGTCTGCAGGGGCAGTTCTCCCACTTCATCGAGGAAGAGTGTTCCCCCGTCGGCTATTTCGAAGTAACCTTTTCTTTCGGCTTTGGCATCGGTGAAGGCGCCTTTTTCATGCCCGAAGAGTTCGCTATCGATGGTCCCTTCGGGTATTGCGCCACAGTTGATGGCAAAGTAGGGTCCGTGTTTTCGTGCGGAATAGGCATGAACAATCTGCGGGAAGTATTCCTTTCCCACGCCCGATTCTCCTGTAACGAGTACGCTGAGATCGGTTTTCGCCACTTGTACGGCTATTTCAATGGCGCGGTTCAGTCCCCGGTTGGTGCCGATGATGTGGAACCGTTGCTTGATGGTTTGTAGTTCTTCGGTAGTCATGCCTTATGGAAGTCCGTGGGAACAGGGGAGTATTACTCCACCCGTTCTCCAGTGATGGTATAGAGTTGTCCGTCACGCTCTACGAGGAATTGTCCATCCCTCATAATCTTGCGTGCTGCTACTTTCTCTGTTGTTTTGTGCGGATCTTTTGTTGCACTGTAGTCCAGGGCAGAGAATACTTGCGGGCAGGTATAGATGACTTTACCATCTTTGTCCGTAACCTTGCAGTAGTACTTGTGGTTGTCATTTTTAAGTTTTTCGTCTTGGTACCATTGTTCGGTAGCCCCTTCGATGAGGATGCCTTTTTTGACACCTTCTTCCACTTCCACCTTATACCACTGGTATGCTACGAATTTTCCGTTTCCGCCATTATTGATAGGTCCGTTGTTGACAAACATCAGGTCATTCCATTTCCGATATACCAAATCACGGCACTCATCTATTACTTTGATATGGAACAGGTCAATCCACTCAATATTAATTCCCCAGCTCTGAGGCTCCGGAATATAGGTATTCTCTCGTGCAGGCGCGTTTATTTGTTGTTTCCCCCCAGTTACGTAATAATCGTATTTTCCTTCCGCGAGTTTCAGGGAGTAGGGCATGTCAGTGTTCTGCGCATATTGTTTTTCTAGAGTTGTGCCCTTGAAAATGTTGTAACGGTATTTAGAGTCTCCTTCTTTGCAATACGCTTTCCCATCCTTTGATGTTTTTCCTGCTGTGGTATAGAGCTCAAAGTCCGCTTTTTTGGAAGCAACATCTACGTAGATGGTGTCGAAATGTTCTACAACAGGAGGCGCAACATAAATAGTATATACATCAACGTAGTCTACGATAAAATCTGCATAGTCTATCATTGTTACGTCCCAATATAAATCCCCGTAAGGAAATTCATTGAAAGGATCTCCTGCATGGCCGACGAAGACATAATACTCATTCACACCTATATGGGGACGTACTACATTCGTTTCAAGTACTCCATCCCGCCATGATACATTCAGCCTTTTGGTAAAGTTCTGTGCGGTGGATTGGATAGTGTGAATTTCAGGTGCTTCACATGTGAAGGGGTCGGCATTGACAGCATCCCATGTGTGTGTTTTTATTGTGGGTTTTTTTGCCATAGCCCCGAGTGAGATGGCTAATGCCAAGAGCACAATTATATTCTTTTTCATGGTATTCAATATTTAGAGGTTTCTTTATTCTTCAATTCTGTCTTTTTCGAATACGGGGATGATTTCCACGCGGCGGTCGAGAGCGATGTTATGGTATGGGTTTTCGCTATCGTCGTATTGCTGTGTGAAAGAGAATCCCTTGCTTACCATTTGCTCGGAGGGCACTCCTTTGCGTTTGAGGAGACGCACGATGGATGCGGCACGGCGTTCGGAGAGGTTCTGGTTGTATTCCATAGAGCCTTCCTTACTTGCGTGTCCGTACACGAGAACCAACTGTTCGGGGTGCTCAAGGAGTACGGCTGCAATCTTATCGATTACATCGGCGGGTTGGAGTTTGGGTTTATCGCTATCGAAGTCGAACCAGATAACAGATTTCTTCATGATATCGTTAATCTTCTTGGCTGCTACGGGCACTTCCTCAATGACTTCGCGTCGTGTAAGTTGCATAGCGGTGTCGCAAACGAGGTAATTCTCGAACTTTTTGGGTTTCTTGGCGGGTTTGTGCCATGAGATACCGACTTTGACACCTACATCCCAAGGATGTACAGACTTCACGCTATTGGAAGCGATGACACCGTCATAGGTTTCCATGAAGTTGTGCTGTTGCCATTCTTCCTTTGCTTCAGGCTGACGCCAACCGAGGTCTTTGCCATCTCCCTTGCGAAGGTTGTTGAAGGTATAGTTGGCATACAATCCAACCATGACATCCAGATGCTCAGCCACAGGAATCATTACACCGAGGTCAAGCATACCGTCTGCCGAGATGTTGTTGAGGTCCAGTTTGTTTTTATCTTTGCTGAAGTCGTCTCCGATGGTTTCGGTATAGAAATCATGTCCTTTGACACGTTCGTCGAGTGTCAGTCCGAAATTTTCATAGTTTCCGGAGTGAGAGATAGAACCGCTGACGAGGTTGTATTTGTTCGATATGAGGTAGTTGACTTTTACGCCAAGGTCCGCATAGAGTTTGAGTTGGTTGTTGCGGTGGGTCACTTTAGGCATACGTGCGATGGGGTATTGCATCTGGATGCCCACGGGCAGTCCAATCAGCCATGAAGCCTGATGCTCTTTCCAGTTGTTCATTGTAACGATGTGCTCGTAGTCTTGGCCAGCAGTTGCTCCTGTCTGGATGTCGTTGTCGCCCAGGTTGGACCAAGATTTAGTACCTTTGAGGGTGGTGTAGTTGCCCATATACTCGGCTTCAAGTCCGACCATTACGCCCCAGTTCTCATGGAAATAGTAGGCATAATTGAACTGGATGAGGGCATTTCCTCCGCCGTTGTTTTTCGCCTTATTAAGGTCTTCCAGTTTGAATCCGTTGGAGCTGTAACCGGCACCGATAAGTCCCTGGAGGTAATGTCCTTTGCGGGTGAAAGTGGTGTCTTCTTCCTGCGGAATTTCCTTTTTGGAAGAGGTTGTGGTGTAGGTGTACGTGGTGTCCATGTACACATGAATGATTTGAGTTTTTTGCTCAATGTTCTCAGAGGGCTCCTGTGCAGGTGCTTCGCGTGTGGTTTTTGTCACCTTCGGTCCTGCCACCACGCCCATTGTTGTGCAGCAGAGGGCTGCAAACAAGAAGAGTGATTTTTTCATAAGCATTTTGTTGGTTAATAATTTGTATTTTGTTGTTTTTTTATGCTATTTTCCAATCAACCCGCAAAGGTACTGCTTTTTTTTGGATTGACCAAATATTTGTGCAAAAATCTGTATTTTTTGTGGAAATATTTAGGTAGTCAGCGTTTCCTCTGCTTTTCGTTGGCTTAATAACCTACTAATAACCCAATAATAACCCAATAATCACCCAATAATAACCTAATATTCGTTCGGGCGTAAACGCCGTTTATTGTGCGAAGCGCGGTTTATTGCTACGCGGTTTATTGCTCGCGTTTGCGAGCGGTTTATAGACAAAAATCCCCTATTGGGGATTAGCGGAGGAGATAGTTCCGCCGGAGCGTCTCGAACTGTTCGGGACGGGATTGGAGTTGTGCGGTGATGCGTTCCAACCATCCGGGGGCCGAGTCGCCGAGTTCGGAGGCAAGGAGCGAGTGGGGCAGGGTGATTTTGGGCAGGCCGAACATGTCGGCAATAGCATCCAGACACATCTGCGTTGCGTTCCTTTTTCCCTCTTGCGAGTAGCCCGCTATATGCATAGATGCGCGCTGCGCCGTTATGGCTACCTCCTTATTTATAAGGGGTTCGTTCTCCCAGGTATCCAACACAAAGCGCCGTCCACTATTGAGCAGTGCCGTTTCGTCCACTATACCTCCTCGTGCAGCGTTGATAATGAGTGTGTTAGGCTTTGTTTGCGCTAATAGCGCTGCATCGCAGAGATGGAAAGTGGGATAATCGCCGCTACGGGTGAGCGGTGTGTGGAAGGTGATGATATCGCATTTTTGCGCTATTTCCGCGATGGAGACACCGATGTTTTTCGGCGGGTCGTTGAGCAGCACGTTCATTCCGCGCTTTTCCGCCATGCGTGCGACCAGCGTTCCTACATGCCCGACACCGACAATACCGATGGTTCCCGTGGCATGGAGTTCGCAGAGCGCCTCCTCAACATAATCGCATACCGCCTGTGCGTTGCAGCCCGGACATGCGGTCCATGCGACCTGATGCTGTTCGCACCAAGCAGTGTCAATATGGTCGTAGCCGATGGTTGCGGTGCAGACGAGTTTGACGCTACTACCCTCTAATAAGCGTGCGTTCGCGGCCGTGCGCGTACGTATGACGAGGGCATCCGCATCTTGTACGGCGGCAGCATCAATGGCTTCCGCCTCCATCTCGCGCAGCGTGACGGCGGGCCAATGGCAGCGGATGGTTTCTGCGAGGAAAGGGATATGTTGGTCGCAGACGATGGTCACGGTCAGTTTCCGTAAGGGATATTGTCGATGAGCCGCACCGGTCCGCAATAGACAGTGATACATCCGATGGCGTGCTCAAAAGTATCGGTGGGCAAGAGGGTGGTTTGGTCAACAATCTCGTAATACTCCACTTCCAATCCATCGACTGCATTGACGGCATCAATGACACGCTGCTGCACTTTGGCAACAGTAGCGCCTTTCTCCTTCGCCCAGTTCTGCGACTCGAACAGGATACGCGAGATATTGACCGCCGTGGCTTTCTCCTTGTCAGAGAGGCGTTCGTTGCGGCTGGACATGGCGAGTCCGGAAGCTTCGCGCACGATGGGACAACCGAAGATGCGCAAGGAACCGAATGTGCCTGCGAGTTCGCTGCGCTCCACCATATAACGGAGGATGGCCAACTGCTGGAAGTCCTTTTCGCCGAAATAGGCTCTGTCGGGCTGCACGAGGTAGAAGAGCCGGCTAACGACCTGCACAACTCCGTTGAAATGTCCAGGGCGCATCTTGCCTTCCATGACTTTGTCCAGTCCGGCAAAGTCGAAACTGAAGGTTTGTGCCATCTCTTCCGCCGTGTACATCTCTTCCGGCGCAGGTGCGAAGACATAATGCGCGCCGATGTTGGATAGGAGCTCGGCATCCCTCTTCAGGTTACGCGGGTACTTGGCGAGGTCTTCCTTGTTGTTAAACTGAGTGGGATTGACGAAAACAGAGACAAAACATACGTCGTTTTCGCTCACTGCCCGTCTGACGAGACTGGCATGTCCTTCGTGCAAAGCGCCCATAGTCGGGACGAGTCCGATGGATTTGTTCAAGGTCTTGCACGCCTCCACTTGCTGGAGCAATTCTTGCTTGGTTGTGATGATTTGCATACGATTTTTTCCAAAAAACGGGGCAAAGGTACTACTTTTTTGCGAAAAAACAAAAAAAAGAACAAAAAATAGTTGAAATATCATTTTTTTTTTGTACCTTTGCAGTGGGAATTTGTATTTACGCCAAAAGATAAGCCTATGAAAGAGTCAAAACGTATCCTTTTTATCTCTCAGGAGATTTATCCCTATCTGGAAGAAGAAACGCGCGTTCGTATGCTGAACAGACGCCTGCCGGAGTATTTCCAGTCACACGGATATGAGACGCGCACGTTCATGCCGAAGTTCGGTGAGATAAACGAACGGAGAAACCAGTTGCATGAAGTGATCCGCCTGTCGGGGATAAACCTTATCATCAACGATACGGACCATCCTTTGCTTATCAAGGTGGCGAGTATCCAGTCCGCCCGTCTGCAGATATACTTTATTGACAACGATGACTATTTCCACCGTCGCAAAGGCCTGGCAGACGAGCATGGCGAAGAATACAAAGACAATGACGAACGCTGCATATTCTTCGGCCGTAGCGTGCTGGAAACGGTTCGCAAACTGCGTTGGACTCCGGATATGATTGTATGCTCGGGCTGGATGGGTGCGCTGATTCCGCTGTATATGAAGAAAGCGTATGCGGACACACCGTTCTTTGCCAATACGAAAGTGGTGCTTTCGCTTGACAATCAGACCTATAAGACACCCTTCTCGACCAAGTTTACAGAGAAACTGCTGATAGACGGTGTGAAACATACGGACGTGCGCAGTATAGCGGATTTCCCAGTCGGCTACGAAGAACTCATGCGCCTGGCAATCGATAACTCGGATGCCATCATCATGGCAACGGACGGAATCAACCAGCGTGTGCAGAACTATGCAGAGACAAGCCGCAAACCTATTATGACCAATGAAGATGATGACCCACAAAAGTACATGGATTTCTTTGATAGTCTGCTTGCTGCTGACCAGCCTGAACAGCTGTAAGGACGATGTGTCGCAAGCCGGCAGCTCTTCCCTGTCTCCAGACGAGGAAGTGATTGTGTGTTCCGACACCCTGCGTAATATCATATCCGACAATATACCGGCTCAACCTGCCTGCTCCACTCCCGACTCGTTCCTGTTGGGTGAGGTGCGTACGACGGATTTCGGTACACTCAATGCGGTTATGCTGACCCAGTTGGCGGCTCCTGAAGGTTGGGTGTATCCGGAAGCATCGGAACTGGACTCGGTCTGCCTGTATGTATATTACCGCTCGTGGTTCGGCGACGGCAATTCGCCGATGGCTCTGGCCGCGTATGAGATAGACCGCGAACCACTGTCGTATGATTCGGTGTATTCGTCGAATGTGCCGGTGAGCCGTTTCTGCTCGATGGAGGATAGTACGCGCATGATGGACCGTGATGCCGTCTTTTCGCCCAATCGCCCCACCGATTCCATCTATTCATCGGTGGCTCAGGCCAACATACCGTTCATACGCCTGCGGCTCAGCGACCGCTATGCAGAACGTATGTTCCGTATCCGCGACTTCTCCAGCCAACAGGCATTCAATCGGCAGTTCCCCGGTCTGATGCTATGTTCGTCATACGGCGCCTCTGCAGCACTGTATGTCAGCACGTTTTGTATCACGATTCACTATCATTACACCTACTCTGTGGGCGATGAGACCAAGACGCTGGCAGATACGAAGACATTCTATTCGAACAAGGAAATCAAGCAGTTAAGCCGCTATGAGCATAAGAATCAAACAGAGGTTTTCGAGCGCCTTTCCGAGGATACAACCGTGAACTATGTGCTTTCGCCGTCCAATATTTACTGCCGCCTTACTATTCCGATGCAGGAAATCAAGCGACAGATTAAAGAACAGACTCAAAACCGCAACGTGTATGTCAACCTTGCCCAACTCCAATTGGATGTTCTCAACGGCGATTCCAAGGGGGGCAAAGAGGATAACTGGATGCGTCCGGCAGAGAGCATGATGCTGGTGGAAGAAAGCGAATACGAGAAAGTATTCAGTTCGGGACGCTTTACATCGGATACGGCAACTATTTACAGCAGTTTGCTGTCCGAATACGATACGATAACTTCCGCCTATCGGTACTATTACGATTTCGACCTGTCGTATCACTTCACCCAGATGTTGCACAAGGACAGGTTTAATGACACGATTCGGATGATACTTGTTCCTGTGGATCTGGAGTTTACTGCGTCTTTATCCGGTAATTACGCCGTATCTATCCGCATGAAGCAAGCTGCATCTGCCACCAAGATTCGCAGTTCGCGCAGTCCGCAGACACCGATGGATATAGAGATGGTGTATAGCGGATTTACGAATACGATTATAGGTCACTAATATATATTATATATAAGGTGTAACAAAAAGCGACCCACAATGTGAGTCGCTTTTTAAGTCGGGACGAAAGAACTTAAAGGATGGCCTGATAACCGGCTGCATCAAGCAGGTCGTTCAACTCTGCAGCATCTTTCATGGCAATCTTAATCATCCAACCTTCACCATAAGGATCGTTGTTCACCAATTCGGGCTGGTCGTTCAGAGCTTCGTTGAACTCAAGGACTTCACCCGTTACAGGCATGTTGAGGTCGCTGACCGTCTTAACGGCTTCTACAGAGCCGAACGTTTCGTCTTTACCAACGGTTTCGCCAACGGTGTTAACATCAACGAAAACGATTTCACCCAGTTCGGACTGAGCATAATCGGTGATACCTACATACGCCTCGTTACCTTCGACGCGAATCCACTCATGGTCTTTCGTGTACTTGAGATTAGTGGGAGTGTTCATAATACAATGTTTGTTTTTATTATTAGTGTAATGAATTATTTACTATTCATCTTCTCTACGCGTTGTTCACCCAAGATGGACATAGCGCAACGGAAGCCGATGGTGTTGGACGACTTGTCCTGTGCCATATAGCGACGCGTGGAAGGATTGAGCCAATAGATGCGGTCTTTCCACGAACCGCCCTTGTAGACACGGCTTTCTTTTGTGATGCGCGGCACAAGAATATCAGATGGGTCAACTCTGAATCGGGTGGTATCTATCTCGGCTTCTACATAACGCAACATGGACAGCGAATCGCGCTCCAAGGGATAGTCGGTGTCGATGATAGAGGCCAAGTCACCGTCTTTCCAGTCTCGTTTATCGTCCTTCGAAGCAAAGGTTACTTCAGCACATCCGACGGAGTCAAGCACCAGTTTGCCGCGCTCGTCACGCATAGGCTGGGTGAAGATGTTACCGCGGAAGGAGTTGTATTCAGATGTCTCTTGGTAGGAAGTCTCACGATATACATCCAAAACCCATTCCGACACGTTACCTGCCATATTATACAAACCGAAGTCGTTAGGCATAAAGGCATCTACGGGGCCGGTGATTACATAGTCATCATTCAAGGCACCACTCGTACCCATCATGTCACCGCGTCCGCGAACGAAGTTAGCCTGCAGACGGCCGATGTTCTCCTTACTCAAATCACGCGGATGGTAACCTGACCAAGGATAAATCTTGCCTTCTATGGTCAGTCCGTCCTCACCGGCAATAGGAGCGTATGCGGCAAATTCCCATTCCGCCTCGGTGGGCAGACGGAAACCGATAACCATCACACCATCCGCCGAATTGATTTTACGGGGCTCTCCGTAACTATCCAAACGCGGATGACGGCCGAACTCAGGCATATAGTCGGAGTAGAGATATTTTTCCGTGTTAAATACAAACTTGTCGCGAACCCACTCGTATGACGGACGATATACATACAGAGAATCCTCCGGATCATCGGGGTTCACTACGGCATAGGCATCCATCGTGTAACCGGGGTTGTTGTTTTCCCACTCTTCTACAGCATCTTCTTCGATGGGCAGCAGTTTGTCAAAAGGAGGGTTCTGGATGGCACCGCACTGCACGAGTTTCAATTCATTCACGCGGTCTGTACGCCAACGGCAGTAAGCCATTGCCTGATTCCAACTAACACCAACAACGGGGTAGAAGCTATACGCGGGATGGCGGAAATAGTACTCCAGGTAAGGCTCATTGTAAGCCATTTCTTCACGCCATACGGTTGTGTCAGGGAGCGCTTTTTTGTACAGCGACGGTCTGGAAGCCCCAAACACCATGCTCATCCAATGCACGTACTCATTCCAATCAAGGTTCGTCACTTCATACTTGTCCATGTAGAACGAACTTACGGTCAAGGAACGGTTGGCATTATTACGAGGAGCCGTGATAAACTCATCCTTTTCGCCAATCGGGAAGGATCCTCCTTCTACAATTACCATACTCAAGGGAATACCGGCATCTACGCCTTCGTAAGCTTGAAAGTTTGTTGTTTTCTTGTCGAAATAACTCCAACCGGTAGCATGTGATACTTTTGTGTTCAGTTCACGTTGATTACAAGCCGTCAGCATAACGGCAACCAGCACGAGTCCAATTTGAAATACTTTGTTCATATTCTTCGATTTACAATACTCCGTTTTTACTACGTTTTTTATCTCTTTTTTCCCTACATTCCGGCATGTCCAAAACCCTTTTTAGGGCAGAAAAAAGAGATGCTCTTACAATTCAGCCCGCAAAGTTACGGTTTTTTTTCGAAATAATCTAATCTTTTTGCAAAAATCTTTCTAAAAAATACGTTTTTTAGCAAAAAATGCCTTTTTTCGCATAAATAATACGCTTTTAAGATGGAAATATGGCTTTTTTTTTGTACCTTTGCCGCCGATTTCGAAAGAAGGGCTACCACTTGTTTCGGAATAAACACAAAAATCAAGGAAAGAAATCGAAAATATGCAGCAATTTTCTGTTCGAATCGGGCAACGGCTTCTGGAATGGAATCGACCAATCGTGATGGGTATTGTCAATGTCACCCCGGATAGTTTTTCCGTTCATTGTTCTTCCTGTACGGAGGCGGCAGTCTTGGCGTCCGTTACTATGGCAGTGCAACAAGGGGCTTCGATATTGGATATCGGAGGATATAGTACACGTCCCGGAGCCGTTGAGGTGTCGGAAGACGAGGAATATGATCGTCTGGAGGTGGCTCTCCGTACGATTCGTAATCATTATCCGGATATGCCGCTTTCTGTTGATACGTTTCGTAGCAGGGTGGCAGAGCGCGTGATGCATAGGTTTGGAGATATTATTATCAATGATGTATCCGGAGGAGAATGGGATTCGGAGATGTTCGCTTTTGTTTCGCGCAGTCGCGTACCTTATATATTAACGCATACGGGATGGCAGGATATCCATCAGTCCTTGCGCCCTCGTCGCTATGAGGATATTCTCTCCGAAGTGCTTGATTTCTTTCAAACCCGAATTGACTGTCTTTCGCGGACGGGGGTAACGGATATCATCTTGGATCCCGGTTTCGGACTCGGTAAAACGGTGGAGGAGAGTTATTGTCTCCTTCGGCATCTTGATTTATTCCAAACGTTCCGTCTTCCTGTCTTGGCGGGTTTGTCGCGTAAGTCTATGTTTTTTAAACCTCTTGGCATCACGCCTATGCAGGCTCTTAATGCTACCACGGCCGGCAATATGTTGGCTTTGGAGCGTGGCGCCTCCATTTTGCGGGTGCATGATGTCTGTGAAGCGCAGCAGGCCGTTCAGATATATTGTTTAACCCATCAAAACGACTAAACTGATATGTTTCCCGATTTCTCAGTTCGCGACCTTATAGATATACTGCTCGTTGCCACCATTCTTTACGGAGTCTTTCGCTTGCTTCGTCGGAGTGGTGCTGTCAATCTCTTTTGGGGCATCCTTGCTTTTCTTGTCGCTTGGTGGGTGGTTAGTTTTCTTTTGCGTTTGGAGTTGACGGGTGCGCTTTTCGACCATATCATATCCGTCGGGGCTATTGCCATCATTGTCATTTTCCAGAGCGAGATACGTGGTTTCTTCTATCGCATCGGTTTTCGTATGGGCCGTTTGAGTAAGGTTTTTCGGAATAGTCCGGCAGAAATCACGCAGGAGGTATTAGAGGAAGTTGTGAAAGCTTGTGTCAAGATGTCTGAATCCAAGACGGGGGCTTTGATTGTCCTGACGCGCCAGCAAGCTTTGGGCGAGTATGCCGATTCGGGGGAAATCCTGATGGCACGTGTATCGGCACGGCTTATTGAGAATATATTTTTCAAGAACACTCCTTTGCATGACGGTGCGCTTATCATTCATCGTGGCAAGTTATTCAGTGCCGCATGTATTCTTCCTATTTCTTCCAACCATGATTTGCCAAAGGCGTATGGCCTTCGCCACCGCTCTGCGATGGGAATAACGGAACAAACCGATGCTGTCGCTATTGTTGTCTCGGAAGAGACCGGACGAATCTCGGTGGCATTTGGAGGAGTGATGCACTATGTGGAGCGGGAAGATTTGATGGAGAATCTGCGGATGATAATGGGCTTGAAAGGACAGGAAATGCAGGATAATCACATTTTTTCGGCAAAAAACTTGCAGGAATAACAGGAAAAGAGTACCTTTGCACTCCATTTTCGGATAACACTATATACAATATAATATACTATGTCATTCAAACGAACTTTAGTTACTTCGGCGCTTCCGTACGCCAATGGTCCCGTCCATATCGGGCATATGGCAGGTGTCTATATCCCTGCCGACATTTATGTTCGCTACCTGCGTATGCGCGGCGAGGATGTGCTCTTCATTGGTGGCAGTGACGAGCATGGGGTGCCTGTCACTATCCGTGCCCGCAAGGAAGGGATTACCACGCAGGAAGTGGTGGACCGTTACCATTCTCTCATTAAGAAAAGCTTTGAAGAGTTTGGAATTTCTTTCGACATCTATTCGCGCACTACCAGTGCCATTCATCATCAGTTTGCCTCTGATTTCTTCCGCAAACTCTACGATGAAGGCAAGTTTATAGAGCAGACCACCGAGCAGTTCTACGATCCGGAGACAGGACATTTCCTCACCGACCGTAATATCCGTGGTGAGTGTCCTCATTGTCATGCGCAGGGTGCGTATGGCGACCAGTGCGAAAAATGCGGAGCAACTCTGTCGCCGGAGGAACTGATTAACCCGTACAATGCCGAAACAGGCAACGCCCTTGTCAAGAAGCCTACTTCTCATTGGTATCTGCCGTTGGATAAGTATCAGCCTTGGCTCGAAGATTGGATTTTGAATAACCACAAGGAGTGGCGCCAGAATGTGTACGGGCAGTGCAAGTCCTGGCTTGACGGAGGCTTACGTCCCCGTGCCGTGACGCGTGACCTTGATTGGGGTATTCCTGTCCCTGTCGAAGGCGCGGAAGGCAAAGTCTTGTATGTCTGGTTTGATGCACCGATTGGTTATATCTCCAACACGAAAGAGCTTTGTGACGCACATCCCGACAAGTATGGCACTTGGGAGAAATGGTGGAAGGACCAAGACACGCGTCTGGTGCATTTCATTGGTAAGGACAATATTGTTTTCCATTGCATTGTCTTCCCGTCTATGCTTAAGGCGGATGGGTCTTATATCTTGCCGGACAATGTGCCTGGTAATGAGTTTCTTAATTTGGAAGGAGACAAAATATCCACATCCCGCAATTGGGCGGTATGGTTGAATGAATATTTGGTTGATTTTCCCGGGAAACAGGATGTGTTGCGCTACGTGCTTACGGCCAATGCACCGGAGACCAAGGACAATGATTTCACGTGGGCGGACTTTCAGGCGCGCAACAACAACGAACTCGTTGCCATCTACGGCAATTTCGTCAACCGTGCCCTTGTGCTCACCCAGAAGTACTTTGAGGGTCGTGTGCCCAAGGCTGGGCAGTTGACAGACTATGACCGTCAGACCATGGACGAGTTCCTTGCCGTGCAGAAGCAGTTGGAGGAATTGTTGGCTAACTTCCGTTTCCGCGATGCACAGAAAGAGGCAATGAACATGGCGCGCATAGGTAACAAGTATCTTGCGGATATGGAGCCTTGGAAACTCATCAAAACCGACCCTGAACGTACGGCAACGGTGCTCAATCTGTCCCTACAGATTGCTGCTAACTTGGAGATAGCGTTCCGTCCGTTCCTGCCGTTCTCCAGTGCCAAACTGCGTGAGATGTTGTGCCTGCCTGAAGCCAATTGGGCGCATCTTGGGCACTTCAACCTGATGAAAGAAGGGCAGGCGCTGGGTGAAATCTCTTTACTCTTCGAGAAATTGGAGGACAGCGCTATTCAGCCTCAGCTTGACCGCCTTGACCGTATCCGCCATGAGAACGAGGAACGTCAGCGCGAGGAGGAGATGAAGCAGTGGCGTCCTTCGGAACTTAAAGCCGCTACCTCTATTGACGAATTTGATAAGATGGATATCCGTGTCGCTACCGTTCTTGAGTGCAAACCCGTGAAGAAGTCCGAACGTCTCTTGGAGTTCCGTTTGGATGATGGCATGGGCGGAAGAACTATCCTTAGTGGTATCGCTCAGAGCTATCCTGATCCGTCCGTATTGGTCGGAAAGCAGGTACTCTTCATCGCCAATTTCCCGCCGAGAAAGATGATGGGAATAGAGTCGCAGGGCATGATTCTTAGTGCGGTGAATGCCGATGGAAAGTTAGTGGTTACCACGGTCAGCCGTGAGGTGAAGAACGGTGTACAGGTAGGTTGACCTGTGCTATCCTTTTGCTTGATTGGGTGTGCTGGACTGGCTCCAGTGCACCCAACCGTATATACAGTTCATGCACCAGAACACATGCTGTGCCACCATGCAGCCGTCACCGCGTTGCGCCCATAGTACGACGTAAAGTACATCCACGGTCAGCCAGATAATCCACTGCTCTCGGTAGGCCATTATCAGCAGTATTTGCCCCACAAACGCGGGCACGGTCGTAAATGCATCCAAATAGGGTGCCGTATCATTCGTGTAATGCGCAAGCACATATCCCGCCAGATAGGACACAATCGGCAGTACCAATACGATGGTCAGCCCTGTCCGTAGCGGCAGGCGGCGCGGTTGTACCATGGCGCTTTGCCCCTCTTTCTGTACCAGCCGTTGTTGCCAGCACCACACACCGTAAATCATCGTCACAAAATAATAGGCATTGATAATCAATGTCCCATACAGATGTTGCTGATAGCAGAGTACACTATACGTCGCTATCTGCGAGAATCCGAACAGATAGGTCCATATACTTCCCTCTGCACACAGCACCACAGAACAGATGCCCAGACAGCCGGACACCACCGACAGCCATGTTTCTTGCGCCCACCAACAGGTTACCGCCTGAACGGCCAGCCCTATCGCAAGGAAACAGTATCCCCAAACACTCAGTTGACCATGTTTCATGCTGCAAAAGTACTGCTTTTTTTTGAATAATCCTATTATTTTCGTTAAAAATACAAATAAATTTGGTTATTTCCTAAAAACGCAGTACCTTTGCACCGAATTTAGTTCTTGTTCTGGGGTGCTGCCCGTTTTGAGCGGCTGAGAATATACCCATCGAACCTGAACAGATAATGCTGTTAAGGGAAATGAAAAAACACATCTTTTGGTGCACGCTGTTTGCGTGCGTAGCAGGTGCCGGTGCTTTGTATGCACAGACGGCACAAGATTCAGTTAAAACGCAGGATTTTCAGTTGGACGAAGTGCAGATTGTCGCTTCTGTTCCGGTGTTCCGCACTCATGCGGTAGAGTTGGAAAAGCAGGAGATTACCCGTTCTAATGTGGGGCAGAACCTGCCGGTCTTTCTCGCTTCTACGCCTGCTTTGGTGACCACCAGTGACGATGGACTGGGGATTGGCTATACCTATTTCCACATTCGTGGCACGGACCAGTCGCGTATCAATGTCACCATCAATGGCGTGCCCGTCAACGATGCCGAGTCGCAGACCGTTTTCTGGGTGAATGTGTCGGATATCGCAGCGGGAACGGAGTCGCTAACCGTCCAGCGCGGAGTGGGGACGAGCACAAATGGAAGCAGTGCTTTCGGTGCAAGTATCAACCTCTCTATGTTGCCCTCTCATGCGGATTCGCTGCCGTTTGCAGCGGGCTTGGATTTCACCGGCGGCATGTACCGCACCTTCCGTGAGTCGGCTTTCTTTCGGGCATCCAAGGGTGCGTGGAATTTCGGCGGACGCTTCTCGAAAATCAACTCCGATGGATATGTCGAGCGCGCGAAGAGTGACCTCTATAGTTACCAGGCCAACCTCGGCTGGCATAATGCGCGCACGAAGGTGGATGTGCTCGGTTTTGGCGGTATTGAGCATACGTATATGGCCTGGTATGGCATTTCCGACTCGCTTGTGCAGGTCCACCGCCGTTACAATCCCGCAGGGCTCTTGGGCGACACGGTCAGCTATGATAATCAGACCGATAACTTCTCCCAGCATCATGCTCAGTTGCATATCCGCCACAGTTTTTCTCCGTCATGGTCGTTGAGTGCCGCAGGCCATTACACCTACGGAACGGGCTACTATGAAATGGCGGACTATGCCACCTATTCGCCCGAAAACGGCTGGGATGGTATCACGCGCGACGGACTCACCACCCACATGGGAGGCGCGAATATCAATGGCCGCTATCTCAATGATTATCTGTCACTTCAGTTCGGACTTGCCGCGCAGTATTATACGTGCGACCACTGGGGGCGCCGCAATTCTGCACCCACTTATAGCGGTGCTGGCGACAAAACCGATGGAAATGTCTATGCCAAGCTCACGGGTTACCCGCTCCGGCGCGGACACGAACGCCTTTCGCTCTATGGCGATTTGCAGTATCGCCTGGTCGATTACCGTATCAGCGGGGACAATGAATATACCTATGAGCCGATAGCTTTCCATCATACCTATCACTTTTTCAATCCTAAGGCCGGACTGGAGTATCTCAATCATGGCCATCAACTCACGGCATCGTTTGCGATGGCGAACCGTGAACCCGCACGTTCCGATTTCCTGAATGCCTCGGATGGTGATTGGCCAAAGCCCGAACGCCTCTATGACTACGAACTTGGCTACACCTATACCTTTCGTTCATCTCGTCCTTCCGGTATCAATGGCTCCGTCGGACTGAATCTCTATTGTATGGATTACGACAATCAGCTCGTTTCCACCGGTGCCCTCTCTGCGCTTTCCTATGCTGTACTGACCAATGTCCGCCGTTCCTATCGTTGTGGCGTAGAGGCGATGTTCGGCGTTAATTGGACGGATTGGTTTCGATGGGAGGGTAATCTTGTCTGGTCGCGCAACAAGTGGCGCCTAAGCGATGGTTCATGGAATACCATCTCTTTCTCGCCCGATTGGACGGCGGCCAATGTGCTTGACTTTCATGTTGCTGGTTTTCAGGGTGTTCTCTCTACTCATTTTGTCTCTTCGCAGTATCTTGATAATGACGAATCTGCCAAACTGAAGGCGTACACTTTCACCAATCTCCAGCTCAATTACACCTTGCCCATCCGCCGTTGGATGGCTGCGAACACGTCTGGAGCGGTGAACAAGTCTGTTCCGTCCGTAACGCTCCGTTGTTTGCTCAACAATCTCTTCGATGCGCGTTACTGCAGCAACGGCAACACCACCTATGGCACACCGCTCTATTACCCGCAGGCAGGCATAAATGTCCATGCAGGTTTTGCCCTTCGTTGGTGACTGCCCTCGGGCTCCCTACGATAGATACACGTTAGATATACGATAGATACACGATAGATATACGTTAGATATACGTTAGATATACGATAGATATACGATAGATATACGATAGATATACGATAGATATACGATAGATATACGATAGATACACGATAGATACACGATAGATAATAGGTATATCATCGGGCGACAACCTATTGTGTACTCTGTTTCCCTGTTTGCAACATGCTTTTGCGACAAATGCCCCGAAAAACAGACAAAAACAGGGCACTTTTGGCGAATTGTTAAAGAAATTGAATTTTTTTGGTACAAAAAGTTGCAGATATAAAAAAAATATTGTAATTTTGCCGCCCTATGAACTATTGCGCTAAAAAATCTAAATAAGTATGAGACATAATTATCACCTTATTTCGTTATTTCTTACCTTATTTTTCGCCATACCCGTATCTGCCAACCGCGATTGGGTGAAAATGAAAGCACTGGCCGAAAATAGTGTTGTCACGGTAGTGCGAACCAACAAGCCGTCTAACTACAACATGCAGTACTTTGACCAAACTACTCAGCAGTGGATAGACTTCAATGTCAATCACACAGTTGATCTCGTTATCAACCTGCCTGCTGTAGGAGACAGTGTCATGTTCCGCGGACAGAACCCCGAAGGATTGGGACGGGTGGAGGATAGTAACTACAAGTATATCCGGTTCAAACCCACGAAAGGTGAGGTCGCTGTAAGCGGCGATATCATGACCTTGATTGATACAACCGAAACCATGGTCAATGTTGTGCCTGGCGATGGCTGTTTCCTCCGTCTCTTCAACGATGCCACTTGCCTCTACGAAGCAAAAGACTTGCGTCTTCCTGCCGCTATGACCAGCAAGGCCTCCTATCAGGATATGTTCCGGGCGTGCAAGAATCTGCGTTCTGCGCCGGATATGACCGCACTCGAATATATTGAGGAAGGTGCGTGTCAGCGTATGTTTATGGGCTGCTCCACCTTGGTGCAAACAGCCAATATGTCAGGCTTGGTAGTGGTCGGAGACAATGGTTGTAGTGCTATGTACAGCAGTTGTGTGGCACTTACCTTTGCCCACGATTTGGTGGCAAAGTATGTGGACCAACGCTCGTATATGTCTATGTTCTCTTCTTGCACATCTTTGCTTGCAGCACCGCGTATCGATGCCTACGAAATGCGGTATGAGACTTGTAAACAGATGTTCTACAAGTGTTCCGCATTGAAGTCCTCACCCGATTTGAATGCCCAACTGTTGGACAACGGCTGCTATGAATCCATGTTCGAAGAATGTAGTTCGCTCGTCCATGCACCGGCGCTTAAGGCAACCGATCTCGCATATACCTATGGCACTACCTCCACTCGGTATGAGTCATGCTATAAATGGATGTTCAAGAACTGTGGAAAATTGGAGACCATAGAGGTCTATTTCTCCAAGTGGCGCGACATCTCAAGTCATGTCGGTGATCCCACGGGGGCTTGGGCAATGGGCGTTCCTAAAAAGAATACCTGTGTCTTTTATGCACCATGCGGCTTGAAGGAAGTACGTGGTCAAAGTAATATCCCGGAGTTCTGGCAGTTCAATTGCTTCCATTTCTTCTTGTTCGACGTTTATTCCACGGGAGCCGTTTGGGATGATGACCGTTCCGACTACGCCAACCGTGCACTCAAAGAGTCTGACCTTGCGCAAATGCCTCGTGCGCACAAGGATAACAATATCTTCCTGGGTTGGAACACGCAGCCGGACGGCACGGGAGAGATGTTTAACATCGAGGCAATGCCTGACACCACTACGGTCTATTACGCTGTATTCCAGTCACTTGTTCCAGAAGAAGAGGGAGTGGGCTGTATCAATTATACCAAGTTGGATGACCCGTCCGTTCGTTGTGATACATCCGCATTGAACGTAGGCGAACTCAAATGGCGCAACTGGGTCAACAATCGCCTTATAGACTACGGACCGCGTAATCGCCAGAGTCGTCACACTGTCCATCATCACCCTGCCGAAGTGGACCTCCGTACCTCCGGACGCCTTCATACGGGCTTGCCCAATGGCAAACCTGCCGTTCGTCTCGGTAACTGGAATAAGAAAGGACGTGAACGCATCACCTACACCTACGATGTGCCTGCCGACGGAGCAAAAATCCTGATGCTCTATTATGCCGCAGTCTTGGAGAACCCTGTTAGCCACAAAACGGACGAGCAACCGCGTTTCACACTCGAACTTTTCGAACCCGGACAGGAGGATGAACAAATAGAAACCTGTTTCCAGTTCGACTATATATCCGGCGATATCTCCACCGACCCATCATGGCACACCGAGCGGGGTAGCCTTTGCTGGAAAGACTGGACCATGAGTGGCGTCAACTTGGATGCCTATCAGGGAAAGACCATCCAGATACGCCTTACCACCTACGATTGTAAAAAAGGAGGACACTATGGCTATGCCTATTTCGGACTCGAATGTAGCAACGGTGAAATGAAAACCATCCAATGCGGCGGACTGCAGGAGTTCAAAGCACCTGACGGATTTAACTATCAGTGGTATCGTTCCGATGTCATCAAAACCGACTTGGAAGATGGGGAAGTACTTTCTACCGAACAGATATTCTCCATTCCGATGGGTGACCATGCAACCTATTATTGCAATGTCATCAACAAGGAACACCCTGAGTGTGTTTTCACCCTCAAGGCGGTAGCCGATCCTCGTCAGGCTGTGGCGGAGTTTGACACGCTTCCTCGTATCGTCACTGATGGCAAATCCATCATCTATGTCACCAATAATAGTCACACCGACCAGAACGAAGCAGAGAAAGTGGATAGTTGTGCATGGACGGTAACGGACGAACACGGAAACATCCTGTTCACGTCCGATGAATATACGCCGAAGTTCGAGTTTGACCAAAATGGCACATACACCCTCTCGCTTGTGGCATACCTCAAGGGTAAGGATGTGGAATGCCCCTCTCAACCCAAGCAGGTGCAAGTTGTTGTGGGGCAAAGTGGACACCTTACGCAGATAGCCGTGGATACCACCCTCTGCCAAGATGATGCCCTTACTTCATGGGACGGACATACCCGTTATATCAAAGTCGATGACAATACCTATCGTGACACTATCTTCTCTGGAACATCACCGGTAGATACCACGGTCTATACCCTGCATATCACGCGGCAGTATCCTGTCACGAAGGAAACCAAAGATGTTGTCTTCAAAGGCCAAACCTATACATGGCGTAACCGCGAATACAGGATAACCACATTGGATCCTGTCCGTGACAACGACACGGACTATTATTCCCGCACAGGTTGCGACAGTGTGTATTATACCCTTGAGCTCACAGTCACGGAGCATGAGATGCAAATCACGGAAGATGCCACTTGTGATAATGAGCCGTATACATGGCAGGGGCATGAGGCTAAATATAGCAATCTGACTGTTGGAAATAACTATTTCGATACCATCGTAAGTGTTGCGGGTGATAGCACCTTCTATCTCCTTAAACTTACGGTCAACCCGACCTATCATGTCACCGACCGTGTCGAATGTTCGGCTTCTGACTTCCCCTTCTCGTGGAATAACTATACCATTCAGAGTGCGGCGGACAATGGAAAAGAGTACAGAACCTCCTCTGTGAATGGCTGTGATAGTATCGTTACCCTCGCTTTGTCGGTTGAGTGCAAGAAACTTAACGCGACCCTTCGTCTGGATACCGTTTGCGCAAACGCCAAGGAAGTGGTGGCTACGCTCAGTGTTACGGCAGGAAAAGCGGAAAGTTACAGTGTCCTCTTCCGTGACTTAGACCCCAAAGGACATTTCCAAAATATAGAGAATGTGCCCCTTTCTGGAGAGGAAACAGAACAATTGACCATACCGTTCGTGCAAAATTCCGATCCGAAGGAATACATCCGCCCGGACGATTATGCACTCACCATCGCAGTGCAGGATACCTGTGGCAATACGCAAACCTTTGATGTTGCTCTCCATGTCCTTTATCCTTCATGGATTATCACGCAGCGTTGGCATGATGTGCTCGCACTGAACAACGACCGGTACAATGGCGGATACACCTTCTCGTCTATCCGTTGGTACCACGAGGGAACGCGCATACCTGCGCGCGGCGCGCACGATAGTTATATTTATGTGGGTGCCAACGGAGGTACACTGGACTTTGGCACACGTTATTGGGCGGAGCTCGTGCGTACGGGAGAAGCCAAAGCCATCTGCACATGCCCCGTGCTGCCAACCCGTGACCCGGAGACACGCACTGCCTTCCGTCCGTTGGAGGTCGCTGCACGCAGAGGCGTAGTGGCGGTTAAGAGTGATGTCGCCGGCAACTACCGTCTCTATGACATCTGCGGCCAACTCGTTAAGACCGGCTTGATGGATGCCGGACAATGGGCGGAAGTGGCGAATGACGTGACGGCGGGAACCTACCTCCTTCTCTTTACTTCGGAAACAGGAGAAACGGAAACAGTCAAGATAATGAAATAATCAAAATACGAACACCTCTAATCATTGAATATGCTTATGAAAAAACATCTTCTTGTTTGCAGTCTTTTCTTGCTATCCGCTCTGACTGCACAGGTAAAAGCACAGTCATGCTTTGATATGACGCAACTGCCCGCATCGGGACAGGACTATCAGTTCGGAGTTACAGACCCCTCCACCGATCCGCAAACCTTCGGTTGGCTCCTCTCTGCCCCTGTTGATCCGAGTGAAAGACGGACCATTATGTCTGCCGGTGATGTGGATACGCTCTTCACATCTCTGTCTGTAGTGCCGCAGGGGAAAGACCATAGCTTGCGCTTGGCTTCTCCCAATTATGCGTATGCCGACAACGTACCCTCCAATGGTGGAGATGTTCGCTTCGAATATGCCGTCACGGCGGACAATGCTATCCTGTTGATTTCCTATGCGGCAGGATTGCAGGAGCCGAATAATACGGACGCGGCGGCAGCCTTACCCCGTTACGGACAGCCCTGGTGCTCGTTCTATGTGCTGGACGCAAACGGCACGTTGCTTCAGAATAAGGCAGTGGAACACTACTCGGCACGGCCGACAACCCTGGTGGGATGGAACCTTGTCAATACCGCACACGGCCAAGCCTATGTCAAGGATTGGTCAACGGTGGGTATTGACCTCACGAATGAAATAGGAACCACCGTCACTGTCGTTCTCAGTTACCATGACGAAGCCATCGAAAACTGGGACGCCGCCACCGGCACGGTTACCGTTTGCCGAACCAAACACAAAGCGCATGTATATGCCTACCTTGATTGCACCAAAAAAGAACTTACCTTGGACTGTACGGCTAACACCCTCACGGCTCCCGAAGGTTTTGACTACACTTGGCGTAATCAGGACGGAACCCCCACGGGAACTACCACACGCACATTCTCATTGCCTGCCACACGCACCGAGAACCTGCGCTATAGTTGCGAACTTACGGGCAGTATCAATTGCTTGGAGGAGGACTTCACCATCGATACCCTCATCTTTGCCAATAGCACACAGGCTTCCAACACCATATGCGAGAGTCAGCTGCCTTGGACGGATATGGCCGGTGGACATCAGTTCACGCGCGAGGAGATGGACCTCACGGGTACACGCTCTCACACGCATACCTATCCTGCCGTAGCCAATGGAAACGGATGTGACTCTGTAATGGCCTTCACTCTTAATATCTTCCCCACCAAAATCATGCCGACTATCGACACGGTGGTCTGCGAAGATGAACTGCCCTTCACATGGAAAGGTATCACATGGCACTCCGCAGACTCGACGGTGGTGGATACAATCCCGACCGACCACGGAGACAGTGTAGTCACATTCCATTTCGACACCAAGTCTTGCGAATGCTTCGAGTTCAAGGGAACCTTGCAGGTGGATAATCCTATTTGTGCCAACACAAAAGGATTTAATGCCGTACTCAAAGCTTGGCAGGGACGTGCGGAGAGTTACACCCTCACCTGGCACATGCAGGATCCGAACGGACACTTCTATAATCTGTCCGACAACCTTTCTGTTGCTGCTAAGGAACAGGAATTCTACATCCCTTTTATGACAGGGCGGATACAACCCGCTATATCCGACCCGATGACTACAGCCTGACAATATCCGTTACCGACACCTGCGGACAGATTACGGACTTTCCGCTAACGCTGCAGGTGTGGTATCCTTCTTGGATTATTGCACAGAAATGGGAAGATGTGCTGGCACTCTACAACGAGCGCTATAATGGTGGTTATGTCTTCTCACACATAGAGTGGTATCGGAACGGAATGCCGATAGATGGGAAAGGAGAGCATAATTCGTATATCTACGAACAACCCCGTCTGCAGTTCGGAACGCCTTATTGGGCAGTACTGACGCGTGAGGATGACGGAAAAACCATACGCACTTGCTCCTGTATCCCTAAGAGCTCCGCTCCGCCACATGCCTCGGAACGTATACGACTCACACTCCGTTCTCGCGAGAACGGGCGTGTATGGAAAATTGATACCGAACTTAGCGGCGAATATCTGCTCTATGATGTCACGGGAAAATGGTTGGGTAATGGATATTTTGGCGAAGAATACGGATCCCCGGACTTGGTCATTCACTCCTCTTGTGCAGCAGGTACCTATCTTGTTGTCTTTACTGCGACAGATGGTACAAAAGAGATAAAAAAGCTTGCAATTCGTTAGAAAAGTGGCGAAAAAAAAATAAAGGCAAAAAAAAATAACAGAAAAAAGCAAAAACACTTGTATATATAAAGAATTATTTGTAATTTTGCAGCTGAATTGTCCTTCATCCCTCCTGAAATGAACGGAAAAGGGCACTAAAAGACACGTAAAATATAGATTGATTATGAAATATACATCATTTACAAAATCGCTAGTATTGGCTACCTTGTTTTTTGGGGCAAGCGTAGGTGTGGAAGCGCAAACTTTGTCTCTGTTGAATCGTGTTCAAGAGATTCCTGTGGAGAGTTTAGCACTTCCTGTTGTGTCAAGATCTCACAATGTGGCTGCATATCAAGAGGAAGAGATGGGGACTGGAGATTGTTTTGATTTAACACAACTAGGGGTGAAAAATAAGATTAGATGTGGTAGTCAAGATGCAGAAGCTACTATCGAGGAAACATCGACCACGAAGCTTACAAAGTATGGGTGGACTGCTTTAGCTTGGGATGAGGATGCGAACGTACACCCTCGTCAAACACTGATGTCTGCGCAGGCTCAAGATGATTGGGTGGGGGCTTTAAGTGTACTCCCTCAGGGAGGTCAGTATTCTATTCGTATTTCGTCAGATGAGTATAAATCAGGGGATATAGGGAAAAGTTCTATGACTGCGTTTTATCAAAAGATACCCGCAGATCGCCCAGTTATGTCAATAGGTTATGCTGTGGTTATTGAAAATCCTGATCATGATTTTGCTAAGACATCTCTTGCGGCTGCTGATATGGCACAACCATGGATACGTATTTCGGTAATGGATTTGGGACCAGCAGGTAATAATGGAAGTGGCTATCTTACTTGTCCGAAATTGGAGATACGTCCTGTAACAAATAAAGCAAGCGTTACGGGTGATAAGTGGTCTGTTGCTAATGTAGGTTCCAAATCGTATTATTGGCAGAATTGGGATACGATTCAATTGGATATGACGCAATACGTGGGGAATTGGGTTGTATTTATTTTTGAGAACTTTGATTGTGTGGTTTCGGGTGAAGATAATACTAATCCTAAAGATCTGAAATATACATTATGTCCTACTCATCATAGGAGTAGGTTATATGTAAGTATGGATTGCGCTACTAAAGAACTTACACAGGCTTGCGCTGGAGAAAATGTTAACCTGACAGCTCCGGAAGGATTCAGTTACAAGTGGTATGCAACCAACAAACCCACGCAATCTTTAGGCACGACGCAAACGATTGCAGTTCCCGCTGATGCTACAGTGGATTATACCTGTGAAGTAAGCGATTATTGCAATAAAACAACGAAACTCACTACAAAAGTTTACTCTAATACCTACCGCTATGAAAGAACAATAGAGTACGGAGACAAGTATCCTTTCTATGGGGATGAACTGACAGAACCGGATACATATACAAAGGTTGTCCCAAATAAGAAGAATTACTTAGGCTGTGACTCTATTGAAATCCTGACGCTCAATGTGAATGTGCCGCAAGTAATCACACAGGAGTGTAGTGGTAATGATATTATACTGACTGCACCTGTCGGGTATGCGTCTTATCAATGGAAAAACACGTATCTGGAGGATATTCAGGGGGCGGTTAGTCGTCAATATACGGTCTCTGGCTTGCAGAGTGATGAGTCTGCCCGATTTGTTTGCCACATGGAAGATGCACAAGGTGGTGTTGTGGAATTGGAGGCGGTCGTTTATTCGAACACGCACACATTTACCGCGGTGATTAATCAAGGAGAAACCTATCCGTTCTTTGGCAGTGATCTTTCGGTGGCGCAAACATATTCTCATCCGCTGCCTGGGCAGAGTTACTTGGGCTGTGACTCTATTGTTGTTTTGAATCTTGTGGTGAGACAGGCAGAGAAAGAGGGTTGTTTCGATATGACGGATATTGAGAATGGTAATATCACTCTTTCAAATGTGGACTTTGGTTCGTTAGGTGGAGGATATGAAGGATGGAAGACTCCTGTTGCCTCCCCATATAATCATCCGCGTCAGACTCTTATCGCAGCGCAGGGAACGGATGCCTTGGTGTCCCAGTTGTCTGTGTTGCCCCCGAATAAGCAGACCTCTTTCCGTTTGGCATCGGATGCATACCAGACAAATGAAGCTCCTAAGGGCTCGGAACTCGCTTTCTCGTATGTAGTGGAGAAGGATAATCCTCTTATCTTTATACAATATGCTTGTGTATTGGAAGATTCGAGACACAATCCGGCCTCTCAACAATATCCATTGGAGTCTAATCCTTGGGTGGAACTGAGTTTGCAACTTGGTGGAGCCGAAGGAGAAATCTGCAGTCACAATCCCGCAGTTGCAAGTTCTGTGACGGGAACTGCTTGGAAAACGGTGGCCAGTGATGCCAACGGTAATCGTGCCTACTGGAAAGATTGGGAGTATATATCATTGGATTTGTCCAATAAGGTAGGGCAGAAGGTTAGCATAGTTTTGAGACAGCGTGATTGCGCAGTGGAGAGTGTGGGTACTTCTGTTACGAAATGTAGCGAGCACCATAGTAGTCGCCTGTACGCTTATTTAGGCTGTGCTCCCAAAGCAATAACGCAAGTTTGTGATAACAATGGAGTTACGCTTACAGCTCCCGAAGGTTGTCTGTATCAATGGTATAAGAATGGAACCATTATGACCGGAGAAACTGCACAGACGTTGCATGTTGCTTATCCCGTCAGTGATGCAAAAGACCAATATAGTTGTGAGTTGGGAGGTATAGTCACTCCTACTCCGATTGTCCTCCAATCTACGGTGTATTCCAATACGCATAGTTATGAAAAAACGATAGGATATAATGAGGCGTACAATTTCTATGGAGATAGACTGACTGAAGCGAAGACATATACCAAAGTAGTTCCTAATGTCAAGACCTATTTGGGATGTGACTCTATTGAGGTTCTGACCTTGCATGTGAATGCGGCAGTTTGTCTGGGAACGGCAAAAATGAAGAAAGATTCTATATGTGCCGATGAATCGGAGGTGGTTATTAACCTCAATTTCACACAAGGCAATCCATCTTCTTATGACCTCCGCTTCTCGGATGCAGCCAAAGCAGCAGGATTCAAAGATGTAACGGGGGCTTCGTTAAGCTTGGATGGAGAAGGTAATGCTGAAATAGCAATCGATTTGGAAGCCGCTAATCCTACTACGGATGGCACGCCTTGGTACAAACGTCCGGGTACCTATCAGGTAACCGTAGTTGAACATGGCGAATGTGACAATGACCCGCAGCAGACGCTTTCCTTTACCCTCTTGTACCCGTCCTCCATCATCACCCAACGCTGGAACGATGTGTTGGCACTCAACAACGATAAATACAACGGAGGCTATGTATTCTCCCGCATTCGCTGGTTCCATGCCGGAGAGGGAGAAATCCAAGGAAGTGGCAGTCATAACAGTTATGTCTACCGTACTTTGGTGCCGGACGATGCCTATTGGGCAGAACTGACACGTTCTTCCGACGGGCAGACCGTCTGCACCTGCCGCAAGATTGCCGTCCATCAGGACGAAGCTACCGCCTTTGAAGACGGACAACTGGTGCACATCCGCCGTTTCAACGCACCGCAAGAGGTGGAAATAGCAACGGAAATATCAGGACATTACTATATGTACGATGCGCTGGGTAGACTGATTGCCACCGGCACATTCGGACATGAATATGGAAATATGACAATCGACCTTTCGGACGTACACTCCAATATGGTTATCATTACATTCCATGGTAATGAAGGAACAAAAGAAACAAAGAAACTAATCGCTTTTTAATCGCTTAACACATGAAGTATATTATGAAACGGATTTGCTTTCTGATTTTGCTCTGTTCAGTGGTGGCTTATTCCTATGCAGAGCAGGAGACATCGGTAACTCGGCAGGCTTTTGCAGCTTCCAATCAGGAGTACAAGAAACCTCTGCACTATATCGGTCTGGGGGCGAAATTGGGATATAGCCAGTTCAATATGAAGGTTACCGGTGACGGCAATCAGAAGTGGAACATCCCCGGCGGAGCGAATGCAGGACTGGAATTTAGGTACAAACTGGAGAAGAATGCTTTTCGCTTTACGGTGGGGCTTGATGCTACCTATGCGGGCAATAGTTTCCGCGGCAATATAACCGACTCTCGGCAGTTGTATTTGCCTACTCAAGAGATGACGTTCCATTACAATATCAACGATATTCGTGAAATGGAGCATGTGCTTGAAGTGGGGTTGCCTATCATGGTGGGTGCCAATTTCAAAGGTTTCTACGCACAGGCAGGTGTCCGTCTGGGACTGCCCGTTTGGAATAAGTACAAACTGACATCCAATATCGAAACCACCATCACCGATGTGCGTGCTATTGAGGATTATACCAATATGCCGAACCATTACCTGACCACCTATTCCAAGGATAATAACGGAAAGATGGATCTCAGTATGTTGAACCCGCAGGTGGCAATCGAATTGGGTACCAGTCTCGATCGTTGGATGCAGAAGAAGATTGAGAACTTCGAGCCCGGATACAAACCTACGTTCGCTGAACTTCTTCATTATGAGGTGGCACTCTATGCCAATATCGGAGTCTTGGATTACCATCAGAGCCCTAAAGGCGAATTCTATTCCTATACAGAGGGACAGATTCCTGAAATAGCTTCGGTTCAGACCATTACGGCGGATAAGGAACGGGCCACCAAAACGATGGTACCATGGAACGTTGGAGTCCGCTTCAATGTATATTACGAACTATTTGAAGCTCCTAAGGCTCCGAAGAAGAAACGCCAGCACCGCGACCGTCCGGACGCTGTCATTGAGGAGGAACCCGAACCTGTCATTGAGGAAGTCGTTTATAAGGGCGACACGGTGCAAAAGGGTGACACAATCCGCTTGGACAATCTCTATTTCGATACCGACAAGACCATTATTCTTCCCAATAGTATGTGGGTGGTTGAGGATCTTGCCACTTGGTTGAACGAGAATCCTTCTATCAAGATTACCTTGGTGGGTCATACCGACAATGTGGGTACCGCCCGTTACAACAAACGCTTGAGTCAGGGACGTGTTAATTCAGTGAAAGCCGAACTGGTTAAACGTGGCGTAGGTGCGGATCGTGTGCACACCATAGGTAAAGGTCTTACAGAACCTATTGCGGATAATAGCACAGCCGAAGGACGTGCGAAGAACCGCCGTGTAGAAATTATTATTGACGAAAAATAATAGACATATGAAACATCTCTCTATAGTAGTCGTTAGTCTCTGCCTGTTATTGTCCATTCCTGTATTGGCAGACAACAACGCCACCAATTGTCTGGTTGTTTGGGGCCAGGGAGGTATCGCTAATTATGTAGGAAAAACGGATGGGGCCAAACCTTCCATCGGAGGTGGAGGCGGTATCGGTATCGGATACGAATACCGTGGTCGCGCGTTCCTTTTGCAGACGGGTTTGGGAGGACAAGTCACCAGCACGGGATTGAAAATCACAGATGCGGATTATGATGTGTTGGGGTTATACGATTCTGAGAACTGGCAGATTAAAGACTATCAGTATCAGGAGCGTAACCGTCGCGATGCTTGCACGCAAGTGGCACTTCAGGTTCCCTTGTTGGTAGGTGCGCATTTCGATTATTTCTACTTCCTTGCCGGTGCCAAACTCAATGTCTATGCCTACAACCAGACGAAAGTAAAGGCTACCTATCGTACATTGGGTTACTACGATGAGTTTATTGATCCGTTTGAGGATATGAACAACCACAAGTATTTCACTTCAGGCGATATCACCACAACGGTTAAGAATAGTCTCAGCATCAATGTGGCAGCCAGTGTGGAATTGGGAGGAGAGTTTGTCCTGAAAGAGACACGTGGTTCTGGTAATCAGTATCTGCGAGTGGCTGCTTTCGCGGATTTCAATTTGCTGAACGATGCTCAGAAATCAGCCAAGGCTCCTATATCGTATCCCACAACACTTGCGGGTATTAACACATTGCAGGATGTTCGCCAGGTGGACTATATGCATTCTTCTATGGCCACCAATCCTTTGCATCAGCTTGTCGCAGGTGTTAAGGTAACGTTCCTTATTTCCAGCGGTGTCAAGTACAACTGCGTGATGTGCCAAGGAGGATATCCGTCTGACCGTGATCGTCGCCGTGGCAGTCGCTTATTGCTGAACTAATTAGGGCAAAAGTGAGTGAAAAAATAGAAAAAAAATCACTTTTCTTGTAAAAAATTTGTACAATCCGAAAAATTGTAGTACCTTTGCACGCTTTTTTCGGCAAATGGCCGGAAAGCTGAATATAATTATTAACTAAAAACAACTAACAATATGTTAAATCACTACGAAGCCGCTTTCGTTTTGACTCCCGTTTTGTCTGAAACCCAGATGAAGGAAGCGGTTGACAAATTCGAGAACCTTCTCAAGACGAATGGTGGTTCCATTTTGAATCGTGAGGAGTGGGGGCTCAAGAAATTGGCTTACCCCATCCAAGGCAAGACTACGGGATTCTATGCGCTTATCCAATTTGATGTAGAACCTGCAGTTATCGCAACTCTCGAGACTGAATTCCGTCGTGATGAGCGAGTTATTCGCTTCCTCACTACACGTCTTGACAAGTACGCATTTGAATATGCGGAGAAACGTCGTAATGCAAACTTTAAAAAGGAGGAGGCTTAACTATGGCACAGAATGATGAAATCCGTTATCTGACCCCGCAACAGAACGATCAGAAAAAGAAAAAGTACTGCCGCTTCCTCAAGTCCGGCATTAAGTACATCGATTACAAAGATCCTGAGTTCCTTAAGAAGTTCCTTAACGAACAAGGAAAAATCCTTCCCCGTCGTATCACCGGTACAAGCCTGAAGTTCCAGCGTAAAGTTGCTCAGGCCGTTAAGAAAGCACGTCACTTGGCGCTCCTTCCTTATGTAACCGATATGATGAAGTAACCCCTAAAAGAAAGGAAACAAGTTATGGAAATTATATTGATTCAGGATGTAGCGAATCTGGGCTACAAAAACGATATCGTGAAGGTGAAAGACGGTTATGGACGTAACTATCTTATCCCTAATAAAATGGCTATCATTGCTAATGAAAGCAATCGTAAGCAGCTTGCGGAAAATATGAAGCAACAGGCCAAGAAGATGGCTGAAATGTTGGCTTCTGCGCAGCAACTTGCTGAGAAACTGGCCGCTATGACAATCACTGTTGCTGTCAAAGCCAACGAAGATGGTAAAATCTTCGGTACGGTTACCACCGCTCAAGTCTCTGAAGCTCTGGCTGCACAGGGTATTGAGATTGACCGTAAGGTTATCACTATCGAACCAGTGAAGGAACTGGGTGAAGCGGTTGCTGTCGCTCGTCTCCATCGTGAGGTTAAGGCAGAAATAAAACTGAATGTAGTTGCTGAACAATAAATTGAAGTGTAGATTATGAAACAAGGAATTCATCCGGATAACTACCGCGTGGTAGTATTCAAAGATATGAGTGATGGAACTCAGTTCTTCAGTCGCTCCACCGCAGCAACCAAGGACACCATCGAAATTGAAGGTACCACTTATCCGCTTATCAAGTTGGAGATTTCGAATACAAGTCACCCCTTCTATACGGGTAAGTCCAAACTTGTGGATACCGCTGGTCGTGTGGACAAGTTCATGTCCCGTTACGGCAACCGCAAGAAATAAGAACTCACGATGGGAGTGTGCAAGGTTATGTCTTTCTCGCTCCGTGTCTGTATAGCAAAAAGACCTGCCTCTTGCAGGTCTTTTTGTAAGAAAACGCAATTTCGTTTGCTTCCGTAGAAGTATGTATATCAAAAAGAAGAACAATACGATTCTTTCGGTGGATCAACCTACCACATTGCTCTCATTTCTCATGGCGAAGCATTGTGCATCTCGCACTGCTGCCAAATCATTGCTTTCGCATAGATTGGTCATGGTGAACGGTAGTGTGCAGACTCGTTTTGATACACAGCTTTGTGTGGAAGACAAAGTCACTGTTGTTGCTGGGAAGGGTAATTTGGAACTTCGGCATCCGAAGTTGAAACTCGTTTATGAAGACGATTATCTCCTTGTCGTGGAGAAGCAGCCTGGCTTGCTGACCGTACCTGCTCATCAAGGGGGCCAGGAAACTACGGTGATGTCTATCCTTCGTGCGTATGTGCGCAAGCAGAACCCTCGTAACGCTGTCTTTGTCGTTCACCGCTTGGATCGTGAAACGAGCGGCTTGCTGGTCGTGGCTAAATCATCGGAATTGCAGGAGTACATGCGTACCTATTGGAAAGAGTTGGTCACTCGTCGTACGTATATCGCTGTGGCGGAGGGGCGTTTTCTTCAACCGGAGGGGAAAATTCGTTCTTGGTTTACGGAGGATAAACGCAATGCAATGGTCTATAGTTCGCCTACAGATGATGGCGGCGATTTGGCAGTAACCAATTACAAGGTCCTTAAAACTTCTTCTTCGGAAGATCCGAATGCCGTCTTGTCGCTTGTCGAACTGAATCTGGAAACAGGGCGCACCAATCAAATTCGTGTCCATCTTGCTTCGCAAGGGCATCCTGTATTAGGTGACCGTAAGTACGGACACGGTAACCAGTTGAGTCCTGCTGATCGTTTGTGCCTGCATGCACGCGTATTGGAATTTATTCATCCGGCAACAGAACAAACGGTTCATTTTGAAACACCTGTACCCAAAGAGTTTCTTCGTTTGGTCGCAAACAAGTAGTAATAGTATCTTTGCACGTTTAAAGAATAAAAGAACATATGTTGAATATCATTTTATGCGGAGCGCCTGGCAGTGGAAAAGGAACGCAATCAGAGCTCCTCGTTGAAAAATATGGATTGCAGCATCTTTCTACGGGAGATGTGCTTCGTGCCGAAATTCGTTCCGGCAGTGAGTTGGGAAAAGAGATTGATGAAATTATATCCCAAGGAAATCTGGTCCCTGACCATAAGATGATTCATATCATCGAAAAGTATCTCGATTCGCTAACCTCGTCCTGCAAAGGCGTAATCTTTGACGGATTCCCTCGTACGGTACAACAAGCCGAATCGCTTACAATGATGCTTCGCCGTCGGGGAATGAAGGCTGTGATGCTGGATCTGTTCGTGGAGGAAGATGAGGTCTTCAAGCGTCTTTTGGAGCGCGGTAAGATTAGCGGTCGGGCGGATGATAATTTTGCCACCATTCGCCAGCGTATCAAAATCTACCACGAAGTTACGAAGCCTGTATGTATTTACTATCTGCAACGTCGCAACTATTTCCTTATTAACGGCAATTATGCCATAGAGGACACATTTGCACAGATAGATACCATTCTCTCGCTTGTCAAACCGACTATAGAAACTGAGTAACTTAACAGTTTAATACCTATGCCTGCTGGTTCTTTCATCGATTACGTAAAAATTTACTGCCGCTCGGGAAAAGGCGGTGCAGGGTGTATGCACCTGCATCGTGCCAAGTATGTACCCAAAGGAGGACCGGATGGCGGCGATGGAGGGCGCGGTGGACATATTATCTTGCGGGGCAACCGTAATCTATGGACACTGCTCCATCTGAAATATCAAAAGCATATCATGGCTACCGATGGTGGACGGGGCGGAGAAAGTCGCTCGTTCGGCAAGCAGGGGGAGGACAAGATTGTCGAAGTTCCGTGCGGAACGGTGGTGTATGATGGTGATAATGGTGATTTCATCTGTGAGGTGCGTGAACATGGTCAGGAAGTTCTTTTGCTCAAAGGGGGACGGGGCGGTTTGGGAAATTGGCATTTCCGTTCTGCTACCAACCAGACCCCGCGTTATGCCCAACCGGGAGAACCTGCGCAGGAGAGAAACATCATCCTGCAACTTAAAGTGCTTGCGGATGTGGGATTGGTTGGTTTCCCCAATGCGGGAAAGTCCACGTTGTTAAGTGTTGTCAGTGCTGCCAAACCGGAGATTGCTGATTATCCGTTCACAACTCTTACTCCTCAGTTGGGAATAGTTTCCTATCGTGATAATCGTTCGTTCTGCATGGCAGACATACCGGGTATTATTGAAGGTGCCGCCGAGGGACGTGGATTAGGGCTTCGGTTCTTGCGCCATATTGAGCGTAATGCTGTACTATTGTTTATGGTGCCTGTCACCTCGGAGGATATTGTAAAGGAGTACAATATCCTTTTGAAGGAATTGGAGAAATATAATCCCGAACTGCTTACAAAGGCACGTCTGCTTGCTGTTACGAAATGCGATATTGAGCAGCCTTCAGATGCGGATGTACAACAATTGCAACAGACCATCCAAATACCTGTCGTAGCCATTTCCGGAGTTAGTGGATTGGGTATAGACACTCTCAAAGATATGATTTGGTCGGAGTTGGAAAAAGAACAGAATCAAGTCATAGAGATTTCTCACGCACCGATTGATGTCAAGCAGATTGAGCGTGCAGAGGAGGATAGTGAAGACGAACAACCTGAAACCGTCTATCTTAATGAGGTGGATGAGGATTGGGATTTAAGTAAATATGAAGGAATCGGGTGGGATATATAATCAATTCCTTGACTGGCGGGAGAAATACATCAGTCCCAAGCACTTCATTCTGATTCTCAGTTTCATGGTGGGCTGTTGCTCTGCTGTGGCAGCCGTTGTGTTAAAACATTTTATTCATCTTATCCAATGGGTGTTGGAGCATTATCTGGTGCGGGGTGAATATACGTTTTGGTATTTCATCTTCCCTATGTTGGGTATCACACTTGCATCTTTGTTTGTTTATTACGTGGTGCGTGATGATATCAGTCATGGTATTACTAAAATTCTTTATGCCATCTCCCAACGTAAGTCTATTATCAAAGTACATAATGTCTGGAGTTCGGTTGTTTCCTCCGGTCTAACCATTGGTTTTGGCGGTTCGGTAGGTGCGGAGGCGCCTATTGTCCTGACGGGTGCAGCCATTGGTTCCAATCTGGCCAAACTGTTCCGTCTCGATCAAAAGACGATGATGCTGATGATTGGCTGTGGAGCGGCAGGGGCGATAGGAGGTATCTTCAAGGCGCCGATAGCGGGACTTGTGTTTACCTTGGAGGTGCTGATGATGGATTTGACGATGACGTCAGTAGCCCCGTTGCTGATTTCGTCTGTCACGGCAACGGTCCTGAGTTATATCGCAATGGGCTCTGATCCGATGTTCCATATTCTTACCCCCGAACCCTTTGTGCTGGGGCGTATTCCCTGGTATCTTATTCTGGGCGTTGCATGCGGATTGAGTTCGCTCTATTTTACGCGTGCTACCAGCCGTTTGGAGCAGTGGTTCCGTAAGAATGTCCGTGCTATTGGACTTAAGATTTTGGTCGGTGGCACCACGTTGGGTATCTTGGTGTTCTTGTTTCCGCCCCTTTATGGTGAAGGTTACACCAGTATATCTCAACTTATTAATGGCCATCCTTCAGCCGCATTGGCAAATAGTCCGTTTGAGTACTTCGGCTCGTCCGTCGGAGTGTTAATAGGCTATTTTGTCCTGATTATTCTGCTAAAGGTTGTCGCTTCTGTTGCTACCAATGGTGGCGGCGGAGTGGGTGGTATTTTTGCTCCTTCTTTGTTTGTGGGCGCCGTCACGGGGTTTGTCGTCGCACGCCTGCTGACTTTATGCGGATTGGAGGTCTCGGAGTCTAATTTTGCATTGGTGGGCATGGCGGGTCTGATGTCGGGCGTTATGCATGCCCCGTTGACCGGTATCTTTTTGATTGCCGAACTCACAGGTGGTTATCATTTGTTTATGCCGCTGATGATTGTCTCGGTCATATCCTTCCTTACTATTCTTCTCTTTGAGCCGCACAGTTTGTATGCCATGCGGTTGGCGAAGAAAGGGGAACTCCTTACGCACAACAAGGACCGCTCGGTACTTACCCTCATGACGATGGACAATGTGCTGGAAACGGACCTTCAGGAGGTTTCTCCGTTTATGAACTTGGGCGAGTTGGTCAAGGTGATTGCCCGCAGCAATCGCAATATCTTTCCCGTAGTGGATGAAAAGCGGCACTTGTGCGGTATTCTGTTGTTGGACGAAGTGCGTAATATCATGTTCCAGCCGCGTCTTTACAGGCGTTTCACGGTGCGCAAACTGATGACCGCTCCTCCTGCCGTGCTTACCAATAGTATGCAGATGGAGAAAGTGATGGAGGTTTTTGAGGACACCGGTGCTTGGAACCTTCCTGTCGTTAACGAACGCAAGGAGTATATAGGAATGGTAAGCAAATCCAAGATCTTCAACACCTATCGTGATGTCCTTGTGCGTTTCTCGGAGGAGTAATCACTTACTGTCAGCCGAGTAATTCATCCCTTTCAGTTCATTTTCACAAACATCTAACAGCCGTTTCACTTCAGTGGCCTTTTTTTGATAGTCGCTTACGCTTAGTGCCGGTGTCTGTTCCAGTTCGCTGACCAACGTCTCTGCTTTTTGAATGGCATCGTCGTACGACAGCCGTTCTTGTTTCTTATTTGCCTTTTCCATCTGCAATTACTTTTATGGTAAAAAACAATATCTTCAAATCCAGCAACAGGGACATGTTTTCCATATAGGTTAGGTCATAATGCAACCGTTGCAGCATCTTTTCCATTGTATCGGTATAGCCCACTTTGATAGGTCCCCAACTGGTCAGTCCCGGACGAATCTTGTAGAGAAGGCAGTAATACGGAGCCTGCTGTTCTATTTTTTCGATGAAGTATGGCCGTTCGGGGCGCGGTCCTACCAGCGACATATCGCCTTTCAGCACATTCACCATTTGCGGCAGTTCATCTAAGCGGTATTTCCGCAGCCATTTACCCACTTTGGTTGTACGCGGATCATCTTCATCGGCAAGTTGGGGCACGCCTTGTTCTGCGCCGGCCTGCATCGTTCGGAACTTTAGGATTTGGAAGGGCAGTCCGTGCAACCCTGTTCGCTGTTGGCGATAGATGACGGGTCCTTGGGAATCCGCTTTGATAACGATGGCAAGTAGCAGATACAGCGGACTCAGTACGGCCAGTGTCACGATAGCGACAGCGATGTCGAACGCACGTTTGTGACATATTTCCCAGTCTTGCATCTTGTTTTCACTGATGCATATCCATGCCTCATCTTCTATTTCCCGTATCCGTGCGGCACCGAACAGAATGTCATGTACGGTCGGCTTCACCAGAATATCTTTGCCGGTCGGATAGGCATTGCGGATGCGTTCGTATAGTTCGCGTTCGGTAGCCCCTTCAGGCATCTCAATCCGTATTTCTTCGCGTTTGGTGATATGTTTGCGAATCCACGCGCTGAGGCATAGACGGGGTATCAGGCTTACCGTAAACTGTAGGCCGAACAGCACGACCAATGCGCCTATGTAGCGGTGATACGAATCCACTTGGTCGTCAATGATGATAACAAAGAATGCCAGTAGCGCTATTATCACCGAACTTACCAGCGTGCAGGTCAGCACCTGAAATCTCGGCCTGTGCAATGGGCGAAGGTAGAAACCCGACAGATAGTGGATAACCAGACATGCCAACGGATAGAGCACCAACGGTTTCCAGAACCCGAATGCGGGAATCAGGACCGTGTCGGTTGATAGTACGCGCCCTTCATACACAAGCCACCGGAACAGCAGAAAGCCGATCCACACCACCACTGCCGCAACGGCATCGGTGGCGATATATACTCCCTGATATTTCCGATATAGTGTCATCAGCGTATCACTTCAAATGTATTGTCTTTGTTCACTTTGATGATGGCGGACGGTTTGTGTGGTGTCTCATCGTCTTGGCGGAAACGGCACACATAATCTACGCCTTGTTTTATCTCGTCTGCAATCTCGCGGAATGTCTTTGCCGCCGGTTGCCCGCTTATGTTGGCGGATGTGGATACGATGGGATGGTGCAACTGTTCGCACAACGCGCGCGTGAATGGTTCTGACGTGATGCGTATGCCTATGCTGCCGTCATCGGCTATCAGCGAGGGCGCGATGTTTTTGGCACCCGGATAGATGATGGTCATTGGCCTTTGCTCTGTTTCGGGGCGTGCATCCCGATAGTTCGGGTCTGTCGCATCCAGCAGCATACTGGCCGTGTCGGGTATCTCGTTCACATAGCTTTGCAGTTTGCCGGCGCCGTCCAACAGCATGAGCATCGATTTGCTGTCTGCCCGTTGTTTCAGCCGGTAGATGCGTTGTACGGCTTCTTCATTCGTCGCATCGCAACCTATGCCCCAGATGGTATCGGTGGGATATAGGATGATGCCACCTTGCCGCAATACGCGCAATGCCGTCTGCAACTCTTCCCGTTCGTATCGTTTGGCCTCGCTCATCGTTTACATCCTTCTACCCGTGATATCGTAGGTCGCACCGTCGCGGATGATGTATATTTGTCCGTTTTGCAGTACTTTCAGCGCGTTCTTGTTGCCTACGGATTCAGCCTCCAGTTCTTCCAACCCTGCCAAGTCTTCGCCCGTGAACACTTTTATCTCTCCGGGTTGCAGCGTACAGGTGCTATTGACTTCTCCGCCATCCAGATAGTCAAACCATGTGCCTGCGGGCATATCGACTTGTTTCGTCTGGTCGGGCGAGTAGTTCACCACAGCATACACGTAGTTGCCGTAGCGTATCCACCTTACTTCTTTGCCGTTGCCCACGTCGCGTGTATGGTTGCCCGCGATGAATACATCCGGCATTATTTGTGTGCGCAGGCGTATGATTTTGCCGATGAGACGGCATTGTTGCATACGGATATTGCTTTCATTCATCCAGCCTTTTTCTTCCGGACGCGCTTTGGCTTCCATCTTCACCTCATGGTCCGTCTGGGGCGTTACGTTGTATTTGCCGCCTATTTTGATGACGTTTCCGTTGTTGTCATGGGTCGTATAGTCATCGTCTTTGTCGCTGCCCCATTTGCCGTCTTTGTCCATGAACTTGGAGTAATCGAATCCCAGCTCTTGGAAGTGATAGAACATCTGCGGACCCCTCATCAGGCATTGGAAACCCAGCACACCGGCTATGCGTTGGCAGCGGGCGGTCTCGTCGGTCTTCAGGTTCTCGTAGCCCCAGAACTTGGTCTTGAAGAACACACGTTCTTCGTCGTGCGATTCGGCGTAGGTCACGTAGCCTTTCTTGAAGCCGTCGTCAAAGTTGTTGCTCTTGTTCTGACCGGCATAGCCCATCGCGGCTTCCTGGAACGGATAGTCCATCTTTGACCATACCATCATGCCGTTGTTCACCAGAGTTGTCCAATCACTGGAAGCGTGGCTGCCCCAGTGCTCCAGAATCAGATAGGCATCTTCCGCAACGGCTTTCACACCATTGGTGTAGTAGTCTATCAGGTTAGTAACGGCATTGTCGGTCGTGCCGCACAGGCCGTGGCTCAGGTCCAGACGATAGCCGTCCACTTTGTATTCCTGCAGCCAATATTGCAGCGAACGGGTGAACATCTTGTGCGCGGGTTCAAAATCATGGTTCCAGTCTTGGCCGTATTGAGCGTCTCCGTGCGGGGGATTTACGTTCATCCACGGGTTCAGTTTCAGGTCGTCGCCCCACGGATAGAGTTTGTTCATCGGGTTCAGACCGCAGTTGTGGTTATATACCATGTCCAGTATCACGGCGATGCCGCGTTTGTGACATTCGTCCACGAACGCTTTCAGGTCATTGGCACTACCGTAGGCCTTGTCCGGCGCAAAGTACAGACAGGGCGAGTAGCCCCAGCTGATGTTACCCTCGAACTCGCTCACCGGCAGCAGTTCCACGGCGTTCACGCCCAGTTGTTGCAGGTAATCCAGGCGTTGGATGGCGCCTTTGTAGTTACGTTGCGGTGTCAGGTCGTATATCCAGGTCTCGTAGATGACCAGGTTGTTCTTGTCCGGACGCTTGAAGTTCAGTGTCGCTTCCGACCATTGATATTCCTCTTTGCCGGGTTGTATCACGGTCACATAGCCGCCGTCTGCACCTGTCAGCGGATAGCCTATCAGGTCGGGGTCTTGTGTACGAGGTTCGCTGCCGTCGTCGGGGTGAATCACTTTCTCGCTGTAGATGTCGCATATCTGTTTCTTCACGCCGTCCGCGCGCTCGATGGCATATTGGAAGAGGTATTCTTTGCCTTTCTCCAGACCGGTCAGCGTAATCCAGAAGTAGTTTCCGTCGCGGTAGAGCTGGTAGTTGTTGTTCAGTTTCCAGTCGGTCATATCGCCCAGCAGGAACACGTGCTTGGCGGGAACCAGCGTGCTGGAGTTCTCGGCGGCTTTTCCGGCGGCGAAGGTGCACAGGGTCACCGATGTGCCGTCTGCGCCGTAGTAGATGCCTTGGTCCACACCGGCGGGGCGGGTGCGGGTGGTCACGGCCGCGGGCGTGAAGTTCTCCCAGATGTCTTCTTCCACTTCCTTGCCGATGAATACGAGGATATCGCTGCCGTTGCTGCTGCGGCCTGTTTTCAATGTGTTTTTGTCGCCCGTACCATTATGCATCACCATCACAATAGCGGTGATTTCGGTTTGCATATTGCAGCCGAAGTAGCCGTAGATATTGAATATCTCCAGTTTCCATTTCCCGTCACCTGTTGCGGTCCATTTGGGTTCGTTCTTGGTGCCCCAGTCGTTGTTCTTGATATACTGCCAGTCGTGTATATCTTTTGATGTGGAGGTGATGAGACCGATGTGCGAGTAACACTCTGTAGCGTTTTTCATACCGCCGTCACCTTTCAACGGGTCGAATGTGAGGGTGATACTTCCGCCGTAGCCCACAGGAATGGGCGAGGGGTTACTGCTTACTTGTGCGGCGAGTGTCAGACTCATAGCCGCTGCCATTATCAGGCAAAAGAGTTTCAATTGTTTCATGATATTAGTAACGATTTAACAGCTTAACAGTTTAACGATTTAACGTTCCACCATTTTAGCGCGCAAAGGTAATACTTTTATTTGGAATATCCAAATTTTTGGCCGTTTGTATTCAATTTTGGTCGTATTGTGTCCAAAATCCGCTTGTTTTGAGAGAAAAATACCGTTTTCTTCAAAAAACTTCGCAAAAAATTTGCACAATTAAAATAAATGTAGTACCTTTGCCGCCGAAAATGGAAAGAGTCTTTATTCGAAGAAGAGCAAATGAAAGCGTTTAACTCCACATCTCGCAAGGTTGTAGCAAGGCAGAAATGTCGTGCGAATGCCTCACGGGGGGGGGGTATAACTGCCTCTTCGCAAAGGGCCTCTTCGCAGGCGGTTTGCGCGCATAAAGCATTTTCGTTCTCCGCACACCTTATATATAAGGCTGTATAAGCAGGTGATACCCGCAAGGTATCGCCCCTTCGCCGTGTGTGTGGACGCGATGATCTATGAAAATATTGATATTACCGTTAAAAAGGTGAGATTGCAGAAAAATTTCGGCAAAAACGTACAAAATGCTGCAAAATATTTGGCGATGTCGAAAAAAAGCAGTACTTTTGCACCGTCAAACGAAAAAACAAACAATTATGGTGGATCTTCAGTACACATCTCAACCTCAGGTAACTATGCAGCCTGACTACCTATGCTCGTTGAAGGAAGCGATGACGCATTCTATCACGTTGGAGGAATCGGAGCGTCGTGTGGATGCTATGTTAGATGCTTTTTATCATAGTAAGAAATGAGGCTTATTGTCGAAGATTCAGTGCAACAGGCAATTGACCAGTTTTATTACATTGCCATACGTTTGCATCCTTCGCTTGGTGAACTGACTGTTCGCCGCAAAAAGAGACGTTTGTATGCTTCTCTTCGGGAATTGGCGAAGCACCCCACGTATTATCCTTTGGCGCAATATCGTAAGAGTTGGGTGGAGAATCATTATCAGGTTTTTCTATGTGAGGATTTCCATTTTGCCTTTCGTATATGTATGGATCCGGAAACGCGGGAGCGTTATGTATGGGTATTGGATGCAGTGCATAGTTTGAATTATCACGATTAGTATAATTCTGCTGTCAATTATAAAAGCGGTAATATCAATGCGGTATTGCCGCTTTTTTCGTGCAAGTAACATGCCGAAAAATGATACCGAGAGAGGACCGTGAAGCGATTGAGCCGCACCATAGGGATAGCATACCCTTACCGAAGGGTTAGCATTAGTCCATCTTAGTCTATCTTAGTCTATCCTGGTTTATCCTATCCCCTCTTAGTAAGACTTAGGTCATCATAGACCACTAGAACACTACAACATCTAAAAACAACAACCAAAAATTAACATAAAGTTTAACTAAAAAATCAAATCATTATGAAAAAGATTTTTACATTATTAACCGTTATAGCCCTAAATATTGGCAGTATATGGGCTGACTTTGGAATAGGCGTTGGTTGTACTTTCACCCAAGTGCAGTTACAAGCAACTACAACTTCAAATTCTTGTAATACTTACAAGTTGAAGATTTTTGCCATCAATCCGTATAGTGGTAGCGAAGCGGGTGTTGTTGTCGTTCAGTCTGTTACAATGAACTCGGCGACTTCAATAAAAGGCTCACATAATTTCAAAGTAACAAGTGGAACGAAGAGTTGGTTTGTAAACGAATTTACATCAAGTACGGGTGGTGTTTATTTGGATCCGTATAGCAATAGCTATCCTCTTTCAGGTACTGTAACATTTACATTCAAATCATACGATGAGGTCAATAATTGGCCTATATACACAGTAAATGTTACTAATGGAACGGGTGTTCTCAACGGTTCTTCATATTATACTGGTGGTACGCTCGACAACATAGTTGATCTTCCTGTCAAAGTATATAAGAATGATAACTCCACCCGTATTACGCTTACTGACTACTATAAATTGACGGTCAACACGAACAACGCTTCCTATGGAACCGTATCAGGTGGAGGTTATTATGCGTCTGGAGCAGCATATACCATTACTGCAACACCTAAATCCGGCTTTCGTTTTGTACAATGGAACGATGGCAATCCAAACGCCTCACGTTCGGTTACTTTGAATAGTAATCTTACATATACGGCTACGTTTGAACCAAATGCTGCTCCCCAATACACCATCACTACTGCTGTTTCTCCTTCAAATACGTATGGTACGGTAACAGGCGCAGGTTCCTATTATGAAAACAATCCTGCCACTCTTACCGCCACTTCTGCTAATGAACATCTCTATATCTTCGACCACTGGTTGAAAGACGGTAACAATTATGCAGGCGGAGCAACAATCACCCCGACCGTAACGGCTAATGCTACATATACTGCCGTATTCCGCGCCGCTGCTGCCGGTACTATAACAGGTGTTGCTGATCACGGAACAATCTCAGGCACAGGTAACTATGCAGGCGGTACTGCTGTTCAATTAGGCGTTACTGCTGCTGACGGTTACGTGTTCACACAATGGAGCGACGGCAACCAAGACAACCCGCGTACAGTGTATGTGGACGGTAATGCAACCTACACAGCACAGTTTGTGGAAGGTGTTGCAATCAACGTTGAGATGGGACGTTTGGGCGTTTATGACAGTAATGATGCTGCTACGATGAATGACGGTTCGTCAGGTAATGCTTGGTTCCATATCATTGGTAGAGACGGTGAGTATGAAGTACGCTTCGAGTCATACGGCAAATACTTCTCACCGGGAGTGATTTATGGTCCGTCTCATGTGGATGAAAGCAATAGTTGGGTAAAGAAGAATGGCGTAAAAGTGCCTCTGAACTTCAGTGACATAAGTGCCACAGCAACACTTAATCGCACCTATGGCGGCAAATACGGCATCTATGATATTTCGATGCGTTTCGTCGGAACGGACGGAAAGATTTATATGGTATCAGGTCAGTGCGTACGCGCTATCTATTTCGATACGGCAGACGATTATGCCTTCCCCAAGATGGACTATAATTTCGGTGCACCGTCATATATGGATATGATTCCTGAAGATTACGGACCTAATCTTTATACATATACTGCTGACGGTGATGGTAAATGGTTGTATTTGAAACAATCAATAAGTGGTGTGGACTATTATCTCCGCTTGTGCTTCAAGGTGGCAGGTAACTCCATACCGACAGGCACATACCATCTGAACGCCACAGGCAGCGGCATTCCTGTAGGAACAGCCATTCCGACCATATTGTACGATATATCCACTACAGGTAATAACTGGCCTAACGAGGTAAATGGTAGCTGCGTGTTTGTATGGGAGCAGACCGGCGATAAGAACGCTTACTGGTGGTTCCTGCAATATGGTACAATCAATGTGGTGAACACCAATGGTGTATATTATGTGGAAGTGGATGCCATCAACTCCTTTGCAGAGCCCGTCCGCTTCACAATGGGTACGCCTCCTTCAGCATCTTACACCCTTGGTTGGGATGCCAACGGCAAGTCACTCACCGGCGGTACAGCCGCAGGCCCTGTGGACGAAGGGGCAAGTATCACTGCTCCGACATCCAACACTCCGGGTTATACTGTAAGCGGTTGGAATCCTGCCTTCACAGGCACGATGCCTGGTAACAATGTCACCTATGTGGCACAATGGGCTACTATCACCTACAATCTTACTTACGAAGGCTTGAATGGTGCTGCAAATAGCAACCCTGCGACATATACCGTAGAGACAGCGACCATCACTCTCGCCAATCCGGGTACACGCACCGGTTACGACTTTACGGGCTGGACTTGCGGCGGCAATCCTATTACGCAGATAACGATCGGTTCCACTGGCGACAAGACTATCACCGCCAACTGGAGTGCCAACACCTACAACCTTACCTACGAGGGCTTGAACGGTGCCACGAACAGCAACCCTGCGACGTACACCATTGAGACGGCGACCATCAATCTCGCCAATCCGGGCACTCGTACCGGTTACGACTTTACGGGCTGGACTTGCGGCGGCGATGCCATTACGCAGATAACACTTGGTTCTACCGGTGACAAGACTATCACCGCCAACTGGAGTACTAATACCTACAACCTTACTTACGAAGGCTTGAATGGTGCAAGTAACAGCAATCCTGAGACATATACCGTAGAGACAGCAACCATCACTCTCGCCAATCCGGGTACACGTGAGGGCTACACCTTCACAGGTTGGACTTGCGGCGGTGATGCCATTACGCAGATAACACTCGGTTCCACCGGCGACAAGACTATCACAGCCAATTGGAGTGCCAACACCTATAACCTTACTTACGAAGGTTTGGAAGGTGCAACGAATAGCAATCCCGCTTCCTATACCATAGAAAGTGAATTCAACCTCGCCAATCCGGGTGCACGTGAGGGATGGAATTTTACCGGCTGGACATGCGGAGGAGAAGCTATCACATCTATTGCTCTTGGCACAATAGGCGACAAGACTATTACCGCCACTTGGAGACAAATCTTTGTGCTGAAAGATGGCTATGGGAAAGATGATGATTACTATGGCACCTATAATGCGAAGAAAAATGAAGGCAATAAACTGGATGTTCGTTACGAGCGCACTTTCACCAAAGACCGTTGGTGTGTATTCTCGGTTCCGTTCAACTACAGTTTCCGTCCTAAAGAGAACACGACTTTCAACGGTTTGGTTTATTACCTCTTGAATGCGGAATATACAACGGATGGTGTGCTGACTCTGAACTTCATGCCGAATTCGACAGGTATTAAAGCCAATGTGCCATATATCGTAATCCCGAAAGAGACAATTGTAAATCCTGTATTTAATAATGTAACCTTGAAAGGCATTGATGATGGCACGCAAATTGTGCCCAACACAGAGGGAACCCTCAAGTTCATCAATACGCAATATCGCCAGACGATTAATCGTGCGGATGCGGATGAGAACAAACGCGTTGTTTACCTGAGTGCAAACCACTTGTATTATCCGAGCACTTCGGGTGACACATGGATGCGTGCTTTCAGTGGTTACTTCTATATGCAGGATTGCTCAATTTACCACACCCCGTATCGTCTCCGCTTCCTGACAAGTGAAGGGGATATGATTGAGCAGGCTATGGATAATGAAGCCGAAATGGTTGAAACTCGCAAGTACATTGAGAACGGCATTCTCGTCATCGAACGTGCCGGCATGAAGTATGATGCCCAAGGACACATTATAAAGTAATGTTCCTTTCGGGTTCTCCCGTAGGGGATGTTGGATATATGCTCCGAAGCGACAGTGGATTCCGCGCATGGGGCGTGGAACACTGGAGGTGCCCGAGGGGACGGGCAGTCGCAGAGCGGGCATATATTCCGAAGAAAAAATAGAACCCGAAAGAACAACTATAAAATGAACGATATAAAAACTTATAATACCAATGAACAAGAAAATGTATAACCAGCCCTTAACGATTGCCACAGAGGTAGAAACTATGTCCGTGATAATGGGCGTCACTGTTTCTCCTAAGGACAAAGTAGAAGAAGGCAATAAGGTGATAGAAGATTAACCGATGGACTTGCAACTGACTATTCTGCTATGTGAGCCGGATAGGACTCGCGGCAGCCTGATGTCTGATTATTTGCGGGTCAGCGGTTATGAAGTGGAGACAGCGGCTTCGATGAGCGAAGCCCTGTCTTGCTTTGACCATCGCCGCATTGACCTCTGCCTTTCCGCACTGCATCTGACAGATACCTCCGGCATTGATTTTGTGCATGAGTTGCGGCAGCGCCAGGCGATTATTCCCATCATTGTTTATGCCGACAATGCAACGAAGGCGGAAGTGCTTGCCGCTTATGCCGCGGGCGCGGATGACTGCGAGTGGCAGTCGATGGGAATGGATGTACTGGTGTGCAAAATCAAGGCGTTGTTCCGTCTCTATCGCAATGAGGCGGAGCGTGCAGGCGGCACGTACGATTTGGGCAACGGCCTTATCTTCAATGCCGCTTTGCAGCGTTTGGGCGATGAACCTTTGACCACGCGCGAATCGAATGTGCTGGAACTGCTGTGCGAGAACCGCAACAAACTGATTGACCGCGCCACGTTCCGCAAAGCCGTTTGGAAAACTGACGACCATTTCTCCAACCGTCTGTTGTCGGTCTATATCAACCGCCTGCGCCGTCATCTGAAGCCCGCCACAGGCGTAGCCATCATGTCCCAACACGGCCGTGGTTATCGGCTGGTGGACTGCCGGAAAGAAAGTTAAGGGTAAGGAAGAGGCTGCCTACCTTACCACTTCGTTACCACTCTTTACCGTGACAGGACTATTGGAAGATGGTCCTGAAATCTATAATCCCATTTGCCACAACTTTGATAATCACCGCATTATAAAGAAAATGCAATAAAAATGCAAAAAAGTTGCATTTCAGGTGATAGATTTTGCCTCTTTTTTGCATTATATATGGAGGGGTATATGTAAAACACGCACCAATTAAAAAAATATGATACCGAAAATGGACCGAAGATGGCCCGAGTGTCATCCTATTTCGCTTTCTTTTGTGTCGTTAATCCTTAAACTTTAAACTTTAAACCAAAAATCTCTGATTTTTCTTGCATATTCGAAAAAAAAGCATTACTTTTGCGGCGTGATTGATAAATGGTATAAATTTGCGGTCGCAATCGTTCTACTGCTGCCCGTTTCGCTTCGCGCACAGAACTACGGTGCCGGAGGAAGCGTATATGCGTTTCTGAACCTGCCGACCTCTTCCCGCCTGACAGCCTTAGGCGGGGAAAACGTCTCTATACGTGACGGCGAACTGTCCATGGCGCTGCAGAACCCCGCACTGCTCTGCGGCAGTACGGACAAGATTCTGAGTCTGAACTACAACTATTACCTCCGTGGCACGATGGGCGCATCGGCGTTGTACGGACATAATTTCGGGCGCGCCAAACATACCGATGAACCGGACAAACCGAACTATTTCGGAGTAGCGGTGCATTATCTGGATTACGGACAGATGAAATATGCCGACGAAGCCGGTGTGCAGACAGGCGGCACCTTCACCGCCAAAGATATTATGATTGAGGCGATGTATGCCCGCCAATTGGGGCAGATGTTCTCCGTTGGCGTGGCGCTGAAGCCTGTGATGAACTTCTATGAGCGTTATTCCGCCTTTGCCCTTGCCGCCGATGTGGGCGGACACTTCCAATTGCGGGATTCCACGCTGCATATAGGTCTCGCGCTGCGTAACATAGGTTGGCAGCTGAAAGGCTTTTATACCCGCGAAGGCGGTCAGCAGCGCGAACGCCTGCCGCTGAACTTGGAACTGGGTATCAGTTACCGCATCAAACATGCGCCCATTCGCCTGAGTATGACCATTCATAACATGCAGCAGTGGGACCTGACGCCCGCATTCGGCAGAGTGGGAGAAGGTACAAAAACCCGCGTGCCGTGGTACGACATGATGTTCCGGCACACTGTGTTTGCGCTGGATATCGTTCCCAAGAGCGAACGGTTCTACCTCACCCTGAGTTACAACCATCGCCATCGCGCCGAACTGGAACTGAAAGACCAACGCAGTCTGGCAGGCTTCGGAATAGGTGCGGGCGTGCGCATCAAGATGCTGCGCTTCGGTTTCGGACTGGCACAGTACACCAAGAGTAATCTCAATTACTCCGCCTCTTTGAGTTTTGACATCAACCGTATGCTGAAATAGAATATGAAAAAGATAATAGTTGCCATCGACGGATATTCTTCCTGCGGCAAATCCACCCAGGCAAAGATGCTGGCTGCGTATGCGGGCTATACCTACGTGGATACAGGGGCTATGTACCGCGCCGTGGCGTTGCACTGCCTTCGTACGGGCGAAGAACCCCTGAAAGCCATCGGACATATCACCATCGGCTTCCGTAACAATCATGTTACGCTCAACGGCGAAGATGTGGAGTCGCAGATTCGCACGCTGGAAGTGGGCAATATGGCATCGCAAGTGTCCCCCATCCGCGAAGTGCGGCAGTTCCTTGTCGCCCAACAGCAGGCTATGGGGACAGAGAAAGGTATCGTAATGGATGGTCGTGACATAGGTACGGTAGTCTTCCCGCAAGCGGAACTCAAACTCTTTCTCACCGCTTCGCCTGAAGTGCGTGCGGAACGCCGCTACAAGGAACTGCAGCAAAAAGGCAGTCATCCGGTGTTTGAGGAAGTGCTGCGCGATGTGAACGACCGCGACTACCGCGACACCCATCGCGAAGAAAGCCCCCTGCGGCAGGCGGAAGATGCCGTGGTGGTGGATAGCTCGGACAAGAATATAGAACAAGTCAGGGAAGAAATCCGCCTTCTGTTTGACAAAGCAGTGGAGCGCGCGTAATGACGGTAACCATTGATGCGGAGTCGGGCTTCTGCTTCGGAGTGACAAGTGCCATCCGGAAAGCTGAAGAAGAGTTGCAGAACGGACAGTTGTTCTGTCTGGGTGATATCGTTCACAACGGGCAGGAAGTAGAACGTCTGGAACGATTGGGCCTGGAAACCATCGATTATGAACGTCTGCGCGAACTGCGTGGAGGACGCGTGCTGCTGCGTGCGCATGGCGAACCGCCGTCCACGTATGATATAGCCCGCCGGAACGGTGTGGAAGTGATAGATGCTTCCTGTCCGGTGGTGAAGAAACTGCAAGACCGCATCCGCGAGACCTACCGTCTGCATCCGGAAGCACAGATAGTCATCTTCGGCAAACCCGGTCATGCGGAAGTCATCGGACTGCAGGGACAGACCGGCAACACGGCTATCGTGGTGGAGAGTGAAGCCGACTTGGACAAACTGGAACCCGCACGCGATGTCTATCTCTTCTCGCAGACAACGATGTCGGTGGAAGCGTTCCGGCGTATAGCGGAAGCCATCCGTGGCAGAGTGCACGGATTGTTGGAGTACCACGACACGATATGCCGTAACGTGGCTAACCGGGTAGAAAAACTGCAGGCCTTTGCACGCGCACAAGACTTGGTGGTTTTTGTGGGTGGAGAGAAATCCAGTAATGCCAAAGTGCTGTTCGGACATTGCCGGAATGCCAACAGTGGCACGATATTTGTATCTTCACCGGAGGAGATAACCTGCGGACGGTTGCAACAAGCGGCCGGCAGCGTGCCTCCGGAAACAATGAAAATAGGTATCTGCGGAGCTACATCCACTCCGCTGTGGTTGATGGAAGAATGTAAAAAAAAAATAGAACAAGTATGGAATACCAAATCAAGACAATAGGTGTGCTCACCTCAGGTGGCGATGCCCCCGGAATGAATGCGGCCATCCGTGCCGTGACACGTGCTGCTATCAGCAACAATATCCGTGTGAAAGCTATCTATCGCGGCTACAAAGGCCTGATGGAAGATGAAGTGAAAGAGTTCACCACGCAGGATGTGTCGGATATCATCCATCGTGGCGGAACCATTTTGAAGACAGCCCGTAGCGAGGAGTTCCGTACGCTGGAAGGGCGCAAACGTGCCTATGAGACGCTGCAAAAAGAGCAGATTGATGCCTTGATTGTGATTGGCGGTGACGGCTCTTTCACCGGTGCCCGTCTGCTTGCCCAAGAGTACAATGTGCCTGTTATCGGTCTGCCCGGAACCATTGACAACGACCTTTGGGGAACGGACACCACCATCGGTTATGACACGGCGCTGAATACCGTTGTTGAGTGCGTGGATAAGCTGCGCGATACGGCCACTTCCCACGAACGAGTGTTCTTGGTTGAGGTCATGGGACGCGATGCCGGCTTCCTGACTCTCTCGGCGGCTATTGCGGCCGGCGCAGAAGCAGCTATCATCCCCGAACGAACACCGGTGGTGGAACAGATTGAAGCTGCAATCGGACACGGACGACGCAAACATAAGAACTCAAGTATCGTGCTGGTGCAGGAACATGCCATTGAAGGCGGTGTCCAGCGGGTGGCCCAACTGATTGAAGAGGTGCATCCGGAGTACGGCACACGTGTCACCATCCTCGGCCATCTGCAACGCGGAGGCAGTCCGTCGGCATATGACCGTATATTGGCATCCCGTCTCGGTTGCGCTGCTATTCAGGCATTGCTGGACGAACAACGCAGCGTAATGATCGGCCTTGAGAATGATGAGATTGTGTATGTGCCCCTCAGCCGTGCCATCCAGCAGAAGAAAGCTATCAAAGATGACAAATGGCAGGCATTGCAGGTGTTGAGCATCTGAGTATCCCTGCCGGATATGAAAAACAGAATACATGAAGGAAGTTAGCAACAAGAAACTCTTGGATACCATCGTTGAAGGTATCCGCAACAGAAAAGGGCATAACATCGTATCTATTGACTTGGGCAAGATACAGGATGCCCCCGTGGAATACATGGTAATCGCTGAAGGCAATAGTTCCACTCAGGTGGCTGCCATTGCCGATGAGGTGGACGATTTCGTTCGCACCACTACGCATGTGCATCCGCTGGCCGTGGACGGAAGAGATAATGCCGAATGGATAGCCCTGGACTACGGAAACATCTTTGTGCATATCATGCAACGCGAACCGAGAGCTTACTATGACATTGAAAACCTTTGGAGTGATGGAAAACGAACAGAATATGCAGAAGAATAAAGGCGTGGAGGAGCAGAAAGATGCCCGTAAGAAACGCCCGAACCGCAATTGGGGTTGGGTGTATTACATCTTCATGGGATTGCTTCTTCTCTCGCTCTTTTGGCCCAAAGACGGCAAAAATGTACAGAAAGACCTGAGTTATACCAAGTTCATGAGCTATATCGAACGCGGTATGGTCAGTGAACTTACCATCTATGACGACAACCGTGCCGAGGCAAAAATACGTCCGGAGAACTATACTGTTGTTTTTGGCAGCAGCCAGACGGGCGAAGATGCCAAAGGTTCGCTGGTGGCGGCTATCCCGTCAGTGGATTCTTTCACCGGTTCAGTGAATGCCGTCAACGAACAACGGAAGTCGGAAGGTAAGATGCTGATTGATGTCAAGTACGAGAAATCGCGTGATATATGGTATCTGCTGCTGATAAATGTGGTTCCTTGGATTGTCCTGATACTCTTTTTTGTATGGATGAGCCGTGGAATGGGTCGTGCGGCAGGCGGCATCTTCGGCGTAGGAAAAGCCAAAGCAGTGCTATTTGACAAAGATAAAAAGGACAAAGTTACCTTTAAGGACGTTGCAGGTCTCTCCGGCGCGAAAGAAGAGGTGCAGGAGATTGTAGCTTTCCTCAAGAACCCGAAGAAATATACCGACCTCGGAGGTAAAATACCCAAAGGTGTTTTGCTGGTAGGCCCTCCGGGAACGGGTAAAACCCTGCTTGCCAAAGCCGTCGCGGGTGAAGCGGATGTGCCTTTCTTCTCCATGTCCGGCTCCGATTTTGTGGAGATGTTCGTGGGCGTAGGTGCCAGCCGTGTGCGCGACCTCTTCCGTCAGGCGAAAGAGAAAGCACCTGCCATCATCTTTATTGATGAGATAGATGCCGTGGGGCGTGCGCGTGGAAAGAATGTCCTGACCGGAGGAAACGATGAACGTGAGTCCACACTCAACCAGCTGCTTACGGAGATGGACGGATTTGGCACCAATTCGGGGGTCATCATCCTCGCTGCCACCAACCGTGCCGATGTGTTGGATAGTGCCCTTCTGCGCGCAGGGCGTTTCGACCGTCAGATTCATGTGGAGTTGCCCGACTTGCAAGAACGGAAAGAGATATTCCAAGTCCACTTGCGTCCGTTGAAGTTGGACAAATCGGTGGATATCAACTTCCTTTCAAAACAGACACCGGGCTTTTCTGGAGCCGATATAGCCAATGTCTGCAACGAGGCGGCACTTATCGCCGCGCGCAACAACCATAAGAAGATTGTCAGTCAAGACTTTATGGATGCTGTAGATCGTATCGTGGGAGGCTTGGAGCGCAAGAATAAGATAATGACAGACGACGAAAAACGCAGTATCGCTTACCACGAGGCGGGACATGCCACCATCAGTTGGCTGCTCCGTTGGGCTAATCCGCTCGTGAAAGTGACCATTGTTCCCCGTGGGGTGGCATTGGGTGCTGCGTGGTACTTGCCCGAAGAACGCCAACTGACCAACGAAGAGCATATTCTGGATGAGTTATGTTCGTTGTTGGGAGGACGTGCCGCTGAGCAACTATTCCTGCATCAGACTTCCACAGGGGCACTGAACGACCTGGAGCGTGCCACCAAGCAGTCTCGTGCAATGGTGGCGTACTACGGCATGTCTGAAAAATTGAAGGATGTCAGTTTCTATGACTCTACGGGACAATACGAATATGGCTTCTCCAAACCGTTCAGTGAGAAGACAGCCGAACTGATTGACGAAGAAACGCAGGCCATTATCGCCAAGCAGATGGCGCGTGCCAAACAGATTCTCGGTGAACATGCCGAGCAACATCATCAGTTGGCGGATTTGCTTATCGAACGGGAAGTAATCACCTCCGATGATGTGGAGCGTATCCTGGGACCTCGTCCGTGGGTGAGCCGCGGAGACATGCTTATCGATGCTAACAATAAAACAATATCAGAATCATGAAAAGAGTGTTATTTACAATCGGGCTGCTGCTTGCAGTCCTTGCAGCAGGGGCACAGGCATCTGTGAAACTGCCCGTGGATAAGGGTGTCCGTATTGGTCATTTGGACAACGGACTGACCTATTACATCCGGCATAACGAACAACCCAAGCAACGCTGTGAGTTTCATATCGCACAAGCTGTCGGTGCCGTCTTGGAAGAAGATGACCAGAACGGTTTGGCGCATTTCTTGGAGCATATGGCCTTCAACGGAACGGAACACTTTGCAGGCAAAGGAATAATTGACTACTTTGAGTCTATAGGTGTCAATTTCGGAGGAAATATCAATGCCTATACATCCATTGATGAGACGGTCTATCGTCTTTCTGATGTGCCCACCATACGCGAAGGTATCATTGATTCGGCTTTGTTGGTGATGCACGACTGGGCCTGCGGTCTGAGTCTTCTGCCTGAAGAGATTGATGCCGAGCGTGGCGTCATCCGTGAGGAATGGCGTACGGTATCGAATGCCAACCGCCGTTTGTACAAAAAAATCAATGCCCTCAAGTATCCGAATACGCAGTACGGAAAACGCGATGTGATTGGCGATACGGCTGTGATTAACAACTTTGCCTATGACGCGCTGCGTTCGTATTACAAGAAATGGTATGGCCCTGACAATCAGGCTGTCATCGTAGTGGGTGATATTGATGTGGATGAGATAGAGGCAAAGATTAAGGAACTGTGGAAGAACGTTCCCGCTCGTGTTAACCGTGGCGAACGTCCCTTATACACGGTCAATTTCAATACCGAGCCGCGGGCATTCATTGCCTTGGACAAGGAGGCACAGGCTACGCATATTGAGATAGAGTGGCTGCATCAGCAACGGCCGGCACAAGAGCGCAACACCTTGGACGAATATACCGAAAATTTGTGCCACAGCCTCATTGCTCAGATTATTAACAACCGTTTCAGCGAACTGGCACTCAATCCGGATGCACCTTTCACAGGGGCGGGTATCGGCTATGGCGAGGCGTTCAAACTGAAAGATATGTTCTACGGTGTCATCAATGCCAAAGAAGGTCGTGAAACGGAAGCCTATCAGGTGTTGCTGGAAGAACTGGAGCGTATGCGTCGTTATGGTTTCACCGAGGCGGAACTGCAACGCGCCAAAACTAACACATTGAACAGTTACGAGCGTTCTTACAACGGTCGTACAACCCGTGACAATATCTCGTATGCACGCGAGTATATCCGTAACTTTGAGGATGCCGAAAGCATCCCCGGAATAGAGTGGGAGTACAACTTTGTACAAAAGAAACTGCCTGCCATCACGACAGGTATGCTTCTGCCGATTGCACAAAGGTATATGCATGACAATCCCACTGTCTCTGTCACCGGACCGGAGAAAGAGGGAACAAATATCCCCACCGAAAAGCAACTCATCGAAATGTACCTCAATATGCCCGCTTTGAATGTGGAAGCGCCGAAAGAGGAGGTCATCAATACACAGTTGGTAAAGAAAGCACCGCGTACCGGAAAAATCAAGGAGGAGACCTATAACGATGTAATGGGTACAACCGAATGGATGCTCTCCAATGGTATTCGTGTCATCATCAAACCCACCAAGTTCAAAGAGGATGAAATTAGCCTCCATGCCTACTCTGAAGGTGGTACATCGGTGGTGCCTACCGAAGATTTGACTTCTGCTGTCTATGCTTCGGACATTGTCGGTTTTATGGGGCGTGGCGATTTCTCGCAGATTGAACTCAGTAAGGCTCTTACCGGCAAAAGTGCCAGCATGAGCACTTCGCTCGATACCTATCAGGATAATCTCTGGGGAAGTTCGTCCGTCAAGGATTTTGAAACCATGTTGCAATTGGTTTATCTTGGTTTCACGGCTCCGCATCGGGACGATCAGGCGTTTGAAACCTGGAAAGGCCATGTGCGTAATAGTTTGCTGAATAGGGAGAAAAACCACAAAGCCATCTTTGGCGACTCGGTGGCTCTCACCTCTACGGGACATTCCGACCGCACCTTTATTCTCACGATGGAGAAGTTGGAACAAATCAATTTGGATAAAGTGCTTTCCATCTACAAGGAGCGTTTCGCCAATCCGGGTGAGTTCACGTTTGTGATAGTAGGCAATATCGACCCCAAGAATGAAGACACGCGTAAAGCTGTTGCCAAGTGGATTGGCGGCTTGAAGACTAAAAAAGATCGCGAAACATGGGTGGATCACGGTGTCCGCACGCCTTCTGGCAAACTGAAGAATTACTTCACCCGTGACATGGAGATTAACACTGCTACTAATCGCATCCAATACACCTCATACGATATTCCTTTTACCTTGTCGAACGCATTGAATATGGAGATGATTGGCCGTGTTCTCTCGACCCGCTATCTGGAGTCTATCCGCGAGCGTGAAGGCGGTAGTTATGGCGTGGGCTGCGGTGGCAGTCTCGGACGTCTGCCTGTGCCTTGTGCGCGGCTGATTATGCAGTTTGACACCGACCCTGACAAGCAGGAACGTCTTATGCAGATTATCCACGAGGAAGTGATGACCATCGTGGAGAATGGACCTCTGGCAACCGATTTGCAAAAGGAGAAAGAGTCCATGCTCAAGGATTATAAGGAGCATCTGGAGCAGAACGGCTGGTGGCGTGGTGTGATAGAGACCTACTACAAGTACGGCGAGAACCGTGTGGAAGACTATCCGAAAGCGGTGGAGGCCATCACCCGTGAGAGCGTACAGGCCATGCTCAAACAGTTGGTTGCGTCGGGCAATGTCTTTGAGGTGGTAATGTCACCGGCTAACAAATAGAATCGTCAGCCTTTTTTGCTGCGGCATACATCGCATGTGCCGCAGCAGGGGGCATCGGTCTCTCCGAAATAGGAAAGCAGCAGTTGCGAACGGCAGTAAGACGTCTGCTCTGCGTATTCCATCATAGCGTGAAGGCGTTGTTTGAAAGCGTCTTCACGTTTTTCGTATGCTTGGCGGGGAAGGTATACCTCAGTTTGCCGTTCTTGCACAAAAGTCACACGGCAGGCGCGGGTACGGGGAATATAGGTGATGATATGGCGTGCCGCCAGGCCGGCTAAGGTCTGATGAATGGTTTCTGTTATTTCGCCATGCAGGTACTTTAGTTCCGTCATCACGCCGGGATATTTGCGCAGAAGGGAATGTAAGAGTTCTTCTTGTTCGCCACTCAGTTGATATTCGCGCAGTGTATGCAGGGGCACATTCACCATAACGCGAGCCTGATTGTCTTGCTCTTCTTGGAAGTCAATATAGCCTGCTTGTGTCAGCAGGTGTAGGGCGGAGTAGGTCTGCAGCACCGGCAAACGCATGGTGTGGCACAGTTCGTCTATATGCAGCGCAAACGAATGTCCGAGTCCGCTACCTGCCCCTACGCACAGAAAGTCTGCTGTTTTGTGATACACATCTTCCACGAACTCGCGGGGAGGATAGTTGTCGGCCACGCGTTTTTGCACTTTGGCTTTGTCTTCGGGCGCATAGAGCAACACGGCGTATGCGGGTTGTCCGTCTCGGCCTGCGCGGCCTGCTTCTTGGAAATAGGCTTCGGGGCTGTCGGGCAGGTCATAGTGAATCACCAGTCGCACATCGGGTTTGTCTATACCCATGCCGAATGCGTTGGTGCATACCATGATGCCGTCCCATGCTTCTTGCCTGCGCGTGCGTTCTTCCGGCGACAGCCCTGCGTGATAGTAGGGGCAACCCAGTATGCCTGCCAGTTCTTCTGCCCGCTTGCGGTTACGCACATACACGATGATGCGGCTTTGGGGCATTCGGCTTACGATATGTTGCAGTTCTTCTGTTTTGGTCCGTCCTGCCGAGTGCGTATCTTGGCTGTTCTTGCAGTAGCGCACCAGGTAACTGAGGTTCTCCCGTGCAAACGATTGTCGGATGACGTTCGGCGCACGGAACAGGAGTTGCTGTTGTATGTCTTCTGCCACTTCAGGGGTAGCGGTGGCGGTCAATGCAAGAATAGGTACTTGCTTGGGCAGCAGGGCGCGTATCTCGCTTATTTTCAAGTAACTTGGTCGGAAGTCATATCCCCATTGGCTGATACAATGGGCTTCATCCACGGCTATCATCACAATGGGCAACTCGGCCAGTTTGCGACGGAACTCTTCGCTTTCCAGTCGTTCGGGCGACACATACAGAAAGCGGTACGGACCGAACATGCAGTTGTCGATGGCCACCTGTTGTTGGTCGCGGCTCATGCCCGTATAGATGGCTGCTGCGCGGATGTCTCGGCGTCGCAGGTTCTCCACTTGGTCTTTCATTAGGGCAATAAGGGGTGTCACCACCAGACACAATCCCTCATCATGTACCAGGGTCGGCACTTGGAAACAGATGGACTTGCCGCCACCTGTAGGCAGTAGCGCCAATGTATCTTTGCCTGCCAGAACGCTCTCCACTATCTTGTCTTGCAAGGGGCGGAATTGCTCGTACCCGAAGTACGTCTGTAGGGCTTCAAGGGCGGTCATCTCGTTAGTGCGGTTGGGTTATTGCAGCACTTCCAATGCTTTGCGTACGCGGCGAAGGGTCTCTTCTTTGCCCAGTATATCGGTGATGGCCCAGATATGCGGACCGCGTGCAGCGCCCACCAAACAGATACGGAATGCGTTCATCACTACGCCCACTCCGTATTCTTTCTCTGCTATCCACGGCATGATTAGCCCGTCCAGACCTTCTGCACTCCAGTCGTCTTGAGCCTCTAACAGACTCAGCATCTCTTGGATATGTTTGGGGCTGTCTTCTTTCCAGCGTTTCTTCAGCGATTTCTCGTCATATTCGCTGGGCGCCTCAAAGAAGAAATTGGTCTGTTCCCACAGTTCGGACACGAAGTTCACGCGGTCTTTTGTCAGCCCGATTACTTTGGCCACCATGGCTTTGTCGGCTTGTATACCTTTGCTGGCCAGAATGGGCATGTATAGGTCTGCCAGTTCCTCGTCTGTCTTCATCTGCAGGTATTGGTGGTTGAACCATTTGCCTTTCTCGTAGTCGAATCGCGCGCCGGATTTCGATACGCGGTCCAGTGAGAATTGCTCTATCAGTTCTTGCATACTGAACATTTCTTGGTCGCCGGTGGTATGCCAGCCCAGCAGCGCGAGGAAGTTTATCACTGCTTCGGGGAAATAGCCTGCCTCACGATAGCCGCTGGATACGCTGCCGTCTTTCTGGTTGTGGAACTCAAGCGGGAACACGGGGAAACCGAGGCGGTCGCCGTCGCGTTTCGATAGTTTGCCGTTCCCGTCGGGCTTGAGCAGCAGGGGCAGATGGGCAAAGGCGGGCATCGTCTCTTCCCAACCGAATGCGCGGTACAGCAGCACGTGCAGCGGGGCGGACGGCAGCCATTCTTCACCGCGTATCACGTGGCTCACTTCCATCAAGTGGTCATCCACGATATTGGCCAGATGGTAGGTCGGAAGGTCGTCTGCCGATTTGTATAGCACTTTGTCGTCCAAGATAGACGAATTGATAGTCACGTCGCCGCGAATCAGGTCATGCACGGTCACATCTTGGTTCGGCTCGATGAGAAAGCGCACCACGTATTTCTCGCCGTTGGCGATACGACGTTTGGCTTCTTCCATGCCGCAGGTCAGTGAGTTGTCCATCTCTGTGCGGGTACGCGCATCGTATTGGAAGTTGCTTATTGCGGCACGTTTGGCGTCCAGTTGTTCGGGCGTATCAAAGGCATAGTAGGCGTGACCGCTTTCTATTAGTTGATCCACATATTGGTGGTATATCTCACGTCGTTCACTTTGACGGTAGGGACCGTGATTACCTTTGCCGTTGGGTGCATCTTGGCAGATGCCTTCGTCTATATCGATACCCAGCCACGCCAGAGCTTCGATGATATATTCTTCTGCACCGGGCACGAAACGGGTCGAGTCGGTATCTTCTATGCGGAGAAGCATAGTCCCGCCGTGTTGGCGTGCGAACAGGTAATTATACAGGGCGGTACGTACACCGCCGATGTGAAGGGCTCCTGTGGGGGACGGAGCAAAACGTACGCAAACTTTACGCATCTTGGATGTTGTTTTTATGTTTTAGCCGACAAAATTACTACAAATATTTTACATACGCAAATATTTTCCTCCCTTTCCGTCACTTTTTGACCAAAACGCTTGCACAATTCAGAAAAAAGCACTACCTTTACACCCGAATATGCCAATTATGCTTTGGCCATTCGCATGGTATTAACCCTCAAAACAACAATCAACATGAAGAAAATCTTTTCTATCTTCGCAGCAGCCCTTATCCTCTTTGGCGCTGTATCATGCAAAAACAAAAAGGACGAACCATCGGCTCCAAAAACTACGTTTACCATCGAAATTAGCAACATTACCGATGAAGGGTGTGACTTCATCATTACTCCTTCGGATAATACGGTGGAATACATGTGTATGTTCATGCCGACAGAACAACTGGATAATAATACCCCCGTGGAAGTAGTGGAAAGCCAATTTTCCGACTTAGAAGTGGTTTATACCGACCTCAAAAACCATGGTAGTATCCATCAAGGTAGGTATGGAGATACTTACACGTACCTAACTGATGATACCGAATATGTTCTCGCAGTGTTCCGGATTGACGAGAACCTCAATGTTGTTGGCGATGTAGCCGTTTCGGAGTCTTTCTACACCCTGCCTTATGGATTTGTTGACCTTGGCTTGCCGTCCGGCACATTGTGGCAAGAGGTCAACACCAACAACTCCGACCATCCGGGATATCTGTGGACATGGGATGAGGCTATGGCAAAGTATCCTTTTTCCATTCCCACCAAAGAGCAATGGCAGGAACTGTTGAATAATTGTGATTGGGTGTGGGATGATAACTTTAAGGATTTCTATGTGTCAAGCCGTCAGGAGGGCAACTCTAACTATATTTGGGTTAAGGCCTATGGGAATGGTTCATGTGGTACAACGAATGTTTACAATAAGGACAAGTACACGTTCTATTGGTCTTCCACAGAAGCTGGTACTGACGATGCAACGGCTTATATAGGCAGCAAAGATGAATATAATAACATCGAGGACGAGTTCGCCAAATGCACTCCTCTTGCTTTGAAACTCGTAGCAGAAAACCCCAATAGGGTGCCGTCGCTGAAACCTATAAAACCTATAAAGATTGAGTAACCCCAACCAATAGCTTCAATCACCAAAGGTCGGATTCTCTCCGGCCTTTGTTTTTGTATAAACCGCGCTTCAGTGCAATAAACCGCTCGCGAACGCGAGCAATTCTCGTATAACCATTAGGCTATTATTAGGTTATTATTGGGTGATTATTGGGTTGTTAGTAGGTTATTAAGCCAACGAAAAGCAGAGAAAAGCATGAAAAACCTGCAACTATCTGAACAGGACACCCTATTTCCGGAATAACACACCAAAAATGCCCAACAAACGCCTAAAAATAACGGCAAAATGATTTTCTATGCTTTTTGTGCGTTTTTATTTGCACATATCAAAAAAATGTAGTACCTTTGCGGCGTTTTATATGTATTGTTAGAAACTAAAAGGATAATTTCGATGAAGAAAGAAGTTCAATTCTCACTTGTCTACCGCGATATGTGGCAATCAAGTGGCAGGTATGTACCCCGTAGAGACCAGTTGGCGAAAATAGCGCCGGTTATTATTGACATGGGCTGTTTTGATAGGGTCGAAACCAACGGCGGTGCTTCCGAGCAAGTCAACCTCCTTTATGGAGAAAACCCCAATCTGGCAGTTCGTACGTTTACGAAACCTTTCCGCGAAGCCGGTATCAAAACCCACATGCTTGACCGCGGTCTCAATGCCTTGCGCATGAATCCCGTGCCCGCTGATGTACGGCGCCTTATGTACAAGGTTAAACATGCGCAGGGAACGGATATCACACGTATCTTCTGTGGCTTGAACGACCCGCGTAATATCATCCCATCCATCAAATGGGCGAAAGAGGCGGGCATGACCGCACAGGCAACGATGTGTATCACTTACTCGCAGGTGCATACTGCAGAATATTACATCAACCTCGCCGAACAACTCATTGAGGGTGGCGCACAGGAAATATGCCTCAAGGATATGGCAGGTATCGGACGTCCCGCTATGTTGGGAACTATCGTCGCTGCCATCAAGGAGAAGCACCCTGACATCATCATCCAATACCACGGCCATACAGGTCCCGGTTTCTCTGTGGCAAGTATGCTGGAGGTCGCGAAAGCCGGTGGTGATGTGTTGGATGTAGCTATGGAGCCGCTTAGTTGGGGTAAGGTGCATCCTGATGTTATCACCATTCAAGCAATGCTGCGCGATGCAGGCTTCCTCGTAAAGGATATCAATATGAAGGCCTACATGGAGGCACGTTCTCTCACCCAGTCCTTCATAGATGACTTTTTGGGTTACTGGATCGACCCGAAGAACTCGCTCATGACATCTCTCTTGGTCGGCTGCGGCTTGCCCGGTGGTATGATGGGTTCGCTTATGGCAGACCTGAAAGGTATGCATGCCGCCATCAATGCCAACCTTAAGAAGAGCGGAAAGGCCGAACTCAGCGAGGACGAACTGCTCGTTGAGCTCTTCGACGAAGTACAGCGCATCTGGCCGATGTTGGGTACACCGTGCTTGGTAACACCTTTCTCGCAATACGTGAAGAATGCTGCCCTGATGAACCTCTTCTCACGCTCCATGGGCGAAAAACCCTTCACCCGTATGGACCCCGCTATGTGGGGTATGATCTTGGGTAAGTCGGGTAAACTGCCCGGAACGCTGGCGCCTGAAATCGTGGAACTCGCGAAAGAAAAAGGCTTTGAGTTCTATACCGGTGACCCGCAGGCTCTCTATCCCGATGAACTGCCTAAGTTCGAGAAGATGATGCAGGAAGAAGGCTGGGAGCGCGGACAGGATGATGAAGAGCTCTTCGAGTTCGCTATGCACGAGAAACAGTACCGTGAGTATAAGTCCGGACTGGCGAAAGAGCAGTTCAACAAAGACCTTGTTGAGCGTATCCGCAAAGCCGGCAAACCCGTGCCCGAACACTTGCTGCCCAAGGGCGATGATGATATGGCTGCCGTTGCCATGTCGCTCCAGTTGGCTTCCGAGGCCGATGCTCCAAAGGCGATGTCCTTCCACGCACCGGTACACACGCAACGCTCCGACTGGAACCGTAAAACTATTTACGGAATGTGGAATCTCTAATTACGCATAACAATCATATTTGTTCAATCAAAATCAATCAAATCATTAAAAAAACAATTCTGTATGAAAAAGTACAATTTCAATGCAGGACCCAGTATCCTGCCTCAGGAGGTAATCAAAGACACTGCTGATGCCGTTATCGATTTCCAGGGAGAAGGACTTTCCATCCTTGAGATCTCGCACCGCGCAAAGTATTTCCAGCCCGTTGTTGACGAAGCGGAAGCTTTGATGAAGGAATTGCTTGGCGTACCCGAAGGATACCGCGTTATCTTCATCGGTGGTGGTGCCAGCTTGCAGTTCTGCATGGTTCCCTACAACATGATGGGCAAGAAAGCGGCTTATCTCAACACCGGTGTTTGGTCCAAGAAAGCCCTCAAAGAGGCAAAAGGTCTGGCTGGCGTATTTGGCGCAGAAGCTATCGAACTCGCTGCTTCCACCAACTCCATTCCTATGGACTTTGAAGTTCCTCAGGACTGCGACTACATCCACATCACTACCAACAACACCATCTATGGTACGGAGATCTCCGAGCGCAAGCTGCAGGAAATCTATAAGAAGAAAGGCAATGTCCGTCTCGTTGCTGACATGTCTTCCGACATTCTGAGCCGTCCTATCGACGTTAGCAAATACGACATCATCTATGGTGGGGCACAGAAGAACATCGCTCCTGCGGGCGTTACCTTCGTTATCATCAAAGAAGAGTGCCTCGGTCACGTTGACCGCTATATCCCTACCATGCTGGATTATCGCACACACGTTGAAGGTGGTTCTATGTTCAACACACCTCCCGTACTGCCTATCTACACCGCACTCCTCAACATGCGTTGGCTCAAGGCACACGGTGGCGTTAAATGGATTGACGAACGCAACCAGAAGAAAGCTGACTTGCTCTACAACTGCATCGACAACAGCAAACTCTTCACTGCTACTATCCAGGAGAAAGAAGACCGCAGCCGCATGAACATCTGCTTCGTTCTCAAACCTGAATATGAAGGTCTCTTCGACGAATTCTTCAAGTTCGCTACCTCTAAGGGTATGGTTGGCTTGAAGGGTCATCGCCTTGTGGGTGGCTTCCGTGCAAGCTGCTACAACGCAATGGATGTAGAAGGCGTTCAGGCTCTCGTTGATTGCATCAAGGAGTTTGAGGCTATGCACTAATTGTCGAATACCGTAAATGAAAACAATCATGAAAGTTTTAGTTGCTACCGAAAAGCCCTTCGCAAAGGTTGCCGTAGACGGCATCCGCGAAGTGGTGGAGAAAGCTGGCTATGAGCTGGTGCTCCTGGAGAAATATACAAGCAAACAGCAGTTGCTCGACGCAGTGGCTGACGCAGAAGCTATCATCATCCGCTCCGATGTTGTGGATGCTGAAGTGCTCGATGCGGCCAAGAAACTGCGCATTGTCGTTCGCGCCGGCGCAGGTTTCGATAACATCGACCTCGCTGCGGCTACCGCTCACAATGTAGTGGCTATGAATACACCTGGCCAGAACTCCAACGCTGTTGCGGAATTGGCACTCGGTCTCATGGTGTTTGCCGTTCGTAATTTCTACAACGGAACCAGCGGAACCGAACTGAAAGGCAAGAAACTGGGTATCCACGCCTTTGGTAATGTGGGCCGTAACGTTGCCCGTGTTGCACAAGGCTTTGGCATGGAGGTATATGCTTACGACGCTTACTGCCCCGATGAGGCTATGACAGCAGCGAAAGTGACCCCCGTTCACAGTGCCAACGAACTCTATCAGACTTGCGATGTTGTCAGCCTGCATATCCCTGCAACGGCTGAGACGAAGAACTCCATCAACTATGCTCTGCTCAACCAAATGCCGAAAGGCGCTATCTTGGTGAACACTGCCCGTAAGGAAGTTATCAACGAGGCAGAACTTATCAAGTTGATGCAGGATCGTCCCGACTTCAAGTATGTTACCGACATCATGCCCGCTGCTGATGCTGACTTCCGTCAGTTCGAAGGACGCTACTTCGCTACTCCGAAGAAGATGGGTGCACAGACTGCAGAAGCTAACATCAATGCAGGTATTGCTGCCGCTAATCAGATTGTTGACTTCATCGAAAACGGTAACACTCGTTTCCAGGTGAATAAATAATCCTCAATGCGTCTTTTAAGACACATCTCCGCTTTGCTTCTTCTCGCCCTGCTGCCACTCGGCGGCTGGGCGGAGAAGATTGCATTGCCCGGAACGGTTACGGGAACACGCTTTTGCCCGCTTGATGGGCAGGAGGGTGTTTCTCGCATCTATATATTCTCCGACCTTGGCGATGCGTACATGCAGACAGCCGCACTTGCCAATTGGTACGAATACCCGGACCTTTCCGTTCCTGTCGCTTCCTCGTCCAATATGTTCTCTGACCTGCAGGATGGAGGCACCTATCTCGTTGATATGGGGGGAGTGAAGGATACCTTTGTCGTTTTCGACTATCGCCGCTATCGTATAGCCGGCCATGAATTGACGCTTACTCTCGACTGCGAAAGTTCCATCCTCTCTTTGGATATTGAGCCGATGGCTTACCGCCTCCTTTCAGGTGCAAGTCGTATTTTGGAGCGCACCTTCCCTGTGCATTATCGCAATCTCGCAAAAGATTCTACACAATGGCAGCAGGCTGAAATAGAAGATTCCGTCCAAGTCATGCGCCCGCGCATCATTGACTTGAATGCAAAGTTATATATCCCCACCTCCATCGAACTCTATGGCGATCCCTTGGAGGAACAACTCTATGACCTTCCCGATCACCTGGTCTTGGAAGAAACGGAAGTACACCCTGTCGCAATAGGCTATATCCCTGTTTCTTACACCGTCCTGCGGGGCGATAAACCGGAGAATGAGAACCAGCGTGTCACTAAAGAGGATGGCCTCACGGGCTCCGCACCCCTGAACGTACTCTTCCGTGCGAATGCCACACCGGGAGCTGACTTCTTCTTGTGGGAAGTCAAACGTTCGTCCGAGACGCTTTCTACCCGCACCGAACCCGAAACACGCTATATCTTTGAGGAATCGGGCAAATACACGGTCTCTCTCCGTGTCTGGAACAAACAGGATTGCTCGCTGGACACTACCTTCCAGATAGATATTAAGGAGTCTCTCCTTGCTGTTCCCAATGTATTCACCCCCAATGGCGATGGTGTGAACGATGAGTTCCGTGTGGTCTATCGTTCCCTTTCCTCATTCAGTATGTTGGTGTATAATCGTTGGCAGCATCTCGTTTACGAGTCTTCCGACCCTTCGCGCGGATGGAACGGACGCATCAACGGACGCAAAGCGCCGGAGGGTGCGTACTATTACATCATCGAGGCGAAAGGCTCCGACGGCGTGAAGTATAAGAAGAAAGGCGCTGTCAATCTCCTCCGCGGTGGAGAATAAACCCCTAATCGCAACCCTAAACGCTAAACGTTAAACAGTATATGAAGAAAAATCTATTTACCACTATGGCACTTACTGCTGTGTCTGTAGCCGCACTGGCTACTGCCAATCCGCTTATTGAGTATAAATCTTGGAAAACGCCTCACGGCACGTATCCTTTCAACGACATTCGCAACGAGCACTATATGCCCGCTTTTGAGGAAGGTATTCGTCAGGGATTGAAGGATATTGACGATATCGTCAACAATCCTGCCGCACCTGACTTTGCCAATACCATTGAGGCGTATGAGCGTTCTGGCGAACTGCTCACCATCGTGGAGGGCTGCTTCTTCAACCTCACCAATGCCGAGACCAATGACGAACTGCGCGAATTGGAGATGAAGCTTGTCCCCATGCTGTCCGAGTACTCGTCTTCTATCTTGCTGAACGAGAAGCTCTTTGCCCGCATCAAGGCAGTGTACGATCGCCGTGACGCCCTCAAACTGACGCCCGAGCAGCGCAAACTCTTGGAGGATATCTATGAAGGCTTTGCCAACAACGGTGCCAATCTCTCGCCGGAGCAGAAAGAGGAGTACAGAAAACTCACAATGCACCTCTCCGAACTGACCACCTTATACGGCCAGAACGCCCTGCAGGCCACCAACGCATGGACCATGCAGGTCACCCGTGAAGAGGACTTGCTCGGACTGAACAATGACACCAAGGCCATCCTTCGGGCCAATGCCGAGAAACGCAACCTCGAAGGCTGGGTGCTGGACCTCAAGCCCACCACTTATATCCCTGTTATGGAGGACTGCGCCAACCGTGACCTTCGCCGCGAAATCTATATGGCATACAACGGACGTTGCATCGGCGGCGAGTTCGACAACACGCATATCATTGCTGACATCGTCAACACTCGTTTGGCTATTGCACGCCTCTTCGGCAAACGTAACTATGCCGAAAAGTCGCTCTATAAGACCTGTGCCGAAACGCAGGAGAATGTCCTCGCTTTCCTTGACCAACTGCGCGAGGCCTATCTGCCTTTGGCAAAGAACGAGGTGCAGGAACTGCAGGAGTTCGCACGCTCCAAGGGCTTCTATGCCACTCTGCAGCCATGGGATTGGAGCTTCTACAGCAAGCAGCTCAAAGACGCCAAATACAGCATCTCTGACGACCTCCTTCGCCCGTATTTTGAGTTGGAGAACGTCAAACAGGGCGTCTTCGGACTCGCCAAACGCCTGTACGGCCTCACCTTCACCGAGAACAAGAACATTCAGGTCTATCATCCCGAAGTCTGTGCGTACGAGGTGCGTGATGCCAAGGGACGCTTCATTGCCGTTTATTATGCCGACTTCCATCCCAGAGAGGGCAAGCGCGGTGGAGCGTGGATGAACGATTTCCAGTCTCAATATATGATTGGAAAGAAGGACCATCGCCCGCATATTGTGAATGTCATGAACTTCACACGCTCCACACAAGACAAGCCTGCTCTGCTGACATACGGCGAAGTGGAGACTTTCTTGCACGAGTTTGGACATGGCTTGCATGGTATGCTCACCAAGTGCCGCTATGCCGCACAGAGCGGTACGGCTGTGCCGCGCGACTTTGTCGAACTGCCCAGCCAGTTCAATGAGAATTTCCTTGGCGAAAAAGAGTTCCTTGATACCTTTGCCAAACACTATCAGACCGGCGAACCCATGCCGCAGGACCTTATTGATAAGATTAAGGCAGCGGCGAACTACCATGCAGCCTATGCTTGCGTTCGCCAGCTCTCTTTCGGCTATCTGGATATGGCGTGGCATACCCTTACCGAACCGTTTGCTCCCTCTGAGTGTATGACCGAGCAGCAGGCAGTGCTTGATTTCGGCGACCGTGCGATGGCATCTGTACAGCTCATGCCGCTTGTTCCTGGCACGCAGATGGAAGCTGCCTTTACACACATCTTCTCCGGAGGATATGCCGCAGGCTATTACAGTTATAAGTGGTCCGAACTTCTTGATGCCGATGCTTTCTCTGTCTTCCAGGATGCTGCGAAGAAACGCGGCTCTATCTTCGATAAGAAGGCGGCAGACAGCTTCCGCACCAATATCTTGGAGCGTGGAGGTACGGAGAAACCGATGGAACTCTACCGTCGTTTCCGCGGCGGCGAACCCACGGTGGACGCACTCCTTCGCCGCGACGGACTGAAGAAATAACCCCGCCTCCCGTATTGTCCGTACATCCCTTTTGAAGACTATTCCTTCCGAAAGGGGATATGTACCAAGTTCGGTAGTGCTTATACGTACATTCCTTTTGAAGGTTATTTCCTTCGAAAAAGATAAACAAACCAAATTTGATAGTGCTCATCGCACATTCCTTTTGAAGACTTCTCCTCTTTAACAGAGAAGAAGCCTTCTCTTTTCTCTCCCCCAAATCCCACAATTCTCGGACAATTCTCAGGCTAAACACGATAGATATACGATAGATACACGATAGATACACGATAGATATACGTTAGATATACGATAGATATACGATAGATATACGTTAGATATACGATAGATAACAGGGACATTATCGGGCTTTTAGTATGCCGCACGAATGTTTTAGGGGTTTTGGTGCAGGAGAGGGGGAATGCGACCGGAATGACTTGCCGCATTTTGCAATGTAGAGATTGCAAAATTTTAAGATAATGCACAATAAAAGTACCGTATATACCCTAAAAAATAGGACAATTTTTAAGATTATGTAGGCAAATCTTGGGAAAATGACGCCAAAGTTTGGCAGTTTGGAATAATTGTAGTAATTTTGCATGTTCCTAAATTTGTGCAAATATGAAAACGAACAATACTAAGCAAGAAGAATAAGCCCTTCAAATTATAGTTGGCACAAGCGGAACAAACCTATAATTAAGACAAAAAATCTGAAGAAAGAATATATAAGAATAAAATGGACGCGCAAAGCATCGTAACATATAAATCGACATTCGATAGTATTATGCACGAAATCATGGCAGACGATGGTTCTACTATGGAAGTATGGTACGCACGCGAGTTGCAAAAGGTTTGTGGCTATAGTCGCTGGGAGAACTTCGCTGTCGCAATAGAACGTGCTAAGCAATCGTGTAAATCGCAGAATATCAGTGTGGATGACCATTTTCGTGACGTCACGAAAATGGTATCTTTGGGGAGCGGATCTGAGAGAGAAATTGATGATGTTCTTCTTACTCGCTACGCATGTTATTTGATTGCACAGAATGGCGATCCGAAGAAAGAGGAGATAGCTTTTGCGCAGAGTTATTTTGCTGTTCAGACACGCCGAGCAGAGTTGATTGCAGAGCGTTTGCAATTGCAGCAACGTTTGGAGAAAAGAGAGGAATTGCGTGCATCGGAAAAGCGTCTTTCTCAGAATATATACGAACGTGGTGTGGACGATAAGGGATTTGGAAGAATTCGTTCAAAAGGAGATGCAGCATTGTTTGGAGGGGTGACGACTGAGCAGATGAAGAAGCGTTTGGGCGTGAAAAGTGGTGCATTGGCGGACTATTTACCGCAAGTGACAATAGCTGCCAAGAATCTTGCGACGGAGATGACGAACTTTAATGTGGAGGCGAAGAATCTGTATGGCGAACCCTCTATCGCGACAGAACATGTTCAGAATAATCGTACTGTGCGGAATATGTTAGGCGAAAGAGGTATTCGACCGGAAGAGTTGCCGGCAGCAGAGGATATAAAGAAAGTAGAGCGCCGCGTGGCTAAAGAAGAAAAAGCCTTGGGCGAATCAAAACTTCCAAAGAAAAAGAAATGAAACGCTGACAAATTGTCACCAGTTGTCCGCAAAAATAGGACAACTGAAAAGGACCAAAAGAAATAAAATAAACAACGAAAATTAAGGACAAAAAAGATATGAAAGAGATTAGTAATGTACATAAATCATCTATAATGGTCACGAAATGGCCTCAGAAAAAGTCCATGATTACCGGCATAAAACATGTATATACCCTGCTTGCACTCCTCATGCTGTGCCTCTTCGGCGTGAATGAGAATGCGTGGGCATCGTGGCCGACGTATAGCGGAAGTTGTAGTACTAATGGATATGTGGTATATGATGCATCCTGTGATTGGAGTACAATTTCCAGTAGGGAAATTGACTTGGCAGGTCCTGGCGCAACCGTTTCGTTTGAGGCTAAGCGCGATGCAACGGGGCAAGGAGAAATGAAAGTTGCACAACTTGTTAATGGTCAGTGGAGCGATCCTATTTGGTCTGCAAGACCTGGAAAGGTTACAAAAAGAATCCTGGGTGTAGAGTCGAAAGTGGATTGGGAGTCATATACAGTATCCACAGCGCTTGACCCTCGTGCCACCAAAATTAAGTTTTATACGACAACAGGTGCAACACTCCATAAATATGTTCAACAAATTCGTGTAACACGTGCATCGGGGAATGCTTATGCGCTTTATAACGATAATCTGGATTGTGGTTCAGGTGATTATAATGCAACGAGTAGCCAATCGAACTATACTTTCGGAACAGCATATGTAGATTGGAGTCACATCGCTACAGCGCCGACATGCAGTATTTCGGGCTCACAGGCAAGTTATTTTGAAGTTCAGACCAAGACTAATACGCCGATGACGAATACGTATGGTGTAATGTCTGTTCAGGTGGCATATAAGCACACAGCTCCTGGTGATCACGAGGCCACATTGAATGTAGGTGGGAAGACGATTACTATTAAGGGTCATACCAATAAGATTACTCCCTATATTGATACAAAGCCGACGGTTGCAACTATTACGTACGGACAAACGATTAGTAATAGTCAATTAGGCGCGGGGGTTGTAAAAGCTGATTTGATTAATGCCGCTGGTACAGTAGTTTCCGGTACATGGACGATCGACGAGAATGGTCAGACGGTAACCGCGAGTGGAAGTGCGAATACGACTGTTCACTTGACCTTTACTCCGACCGATCAGAATACTTACAACGTGATTCAAACGACACAGACGATGTATGTGCGTTCGGTATCGACTATCTCTTGGGCAAATGCTTATAGTGCAACGAAACCGACTATTCCGGTAGGTAAGACGATTGAGAATGCGGCCTCAACGAATGCTAACGGCGCAACGGTGACTTATTCTACTCCTAATACGGATATTATTGCAATTGAAAATGAGGGTACTACTTTCAGAGCAATTGCAGAGGGAGAGGCGACTATCACGGCTTCGCATGGCGTAACCGCTACGCACGGTTCTGCAAGTATAAGCAAGACCTTTAAGACGACGTATAAGGATATTCAGGTGATTGTATGGACAGATCGTTTTGACCGTTTAACGACGGAGATGACTTCCAAGAACCTGCTTGCTCAGGTTTGGATCGAGAATCCGTCTACGGGAGAACGAACATACAGTGCTGCACGTACCGCATTGCTGGAGTACTCTGTAGGCGATAATACGGTTGTGTCTATTCCGAATAATTCTACAACGCTCACGATTCATAAAAATGGAAATACAACGATAACTGCTTCGGTAGAAGGAGATGACCAATACGAGGAAGCCTCCGTAACGATGCCTGTTAAGGTGCGTGAACCGTCGGAAGGTTGTGATGATCCAATAATTCTGAAGGAGGAGAATAATGGATCGAGCGATTATTTATATAGGTTGTTTAGTGATAATACAAATAAACCGGCGCTTTATACTGATGAATATACTATCAATGTGGCTCAAGGACAAGTTCCAGATAAATTGTCATTCGCACATAAGGGAGAAGAGTATAAAGTGGTTGGTCTGAGTTTCTGGACGTATTACTCCGGAACGATCAACGCACAACAGAAGGTGAATGGTCAATGGATCGATGTGGAGAATTCGTCTGTAACCCCTGAAAAAGAGAAATGGAATACTAAGGATGGTCTGCAATTAGACGAAAAAGCTACAAACATTCGTTTTGTTCGTCCGCAAGGAGGCGAGGGATATCACTATGTGCGTGATGTGGAGGTGACGATGAAGCATTTCATTCGCACAGCAACTCCGACAGTGGATTTTGGTAATACGATTAAGGTAAATAGTAGTGAGTACCAAGATGTGGTGGTTAAGTATTCGAATGTGAAAGATGCATTACAGGTGGTTAATCCGTTTACCAGCGATGTGACAGTCAGCGATGAAGTCATTGATGTCGATTCATGTGGTGCCTTTGGCTCGGCTACATTGCGTATATCCTTTAGCCCAACGACGGCCACCGAGATTGACGATTATATCGTTGTCAAAGATCCGATAGTTGGTAATTCTTCTGCTTTATCTATTCGTGTGAAGGCTGATGTGCAGCGTGCAGACCAGACGATAACATGGAATCCGGCAACCAGCATCAGTACGATCGATCAGATTTTGTTGAATGGTACCACGAATGGTCAGGAGTATGGTCAGATGAATGTTATCGGCTATGAGGTAACGAATAATGATGGTGTTATTTCGGTAACGAATAATGTTGTGACTATTCTGAAACCGGGTACGGTAACAATTACTGCTTCGCAGCCGGGTACAGCAAACTATGATGTAGCGGAACCGGTGGAGAAGAACTTTACTATTTCGGCAGAACCTCTGACCTTGGTTGCTCCTACGGCCCAAGGTATTACTTATGGTCAGGCATTGAGTGAGTCTGAACTGACTGGAGGTAGTGCAAAGGATAGCAAAGGTAATGATGTGTACGGTACGTTTGCTTGGCAGGCAGGTGGCACAACGCCTAATGCAAGTGATGACGCGCAAGGATTTACGGTAGTATTCACTCCTTCGACAAACGCGGCTTGGTACACAAACCTAACAACGACTGCGACCATCAATGTGGAAAAAGTAGATCCTGTAGCGACAGTAGAGAATGTGTCATTTGTTTATGGTACAAAGGCAGAGAATGTTGCGCTGACTGGAACAGGTGCAGGAACATGGACTTGGACGGATAGCCGCAAGGGTCAAACCTTGACTGTAGGTGAGTATGAAATGGATGTACACTTTGCTCCGATGGACAATGTCAATTATAATGCCATCGATACAAAGATTACCTTGACGGTAACTAAGGCAAATCCGGCAGCGACAGTAGAGAATGTATCGTTTGTTTATGGCACGAAGGCCGAGGATGTTGCGCTGACTGGAACAGGTGCAGGAACATGGACTTGGACGGATAGTCACAAAGGTGAGACATTGGGTGTAGGTGAGTATGAAATGGATGTACACTTTGCTCCGACGGACAATGTCAATTATAATGCCATCGATACAAAGATTACCTTAACGGTAACTAAGGCAGATCCTGCAGCTACAGTAGAAAACGTATCGTTTGCTTATGGTATAATGGCATCGAGTGTTGGCTTGGATGGTACAGGCAATGGAGAATGGTCTTGGGATGATGAACGTGCAAATCAGACGTTGAATGTAGGTGTTTATAATGATGTGGCCGTTAAGTTTACTCCGACTGATGGTGATAATTATAATGTACAATCGGCGACAATCACTATAACAGTAACTAAGGCTGATCCTGATGCGACAGCGAATGCAGTAGTGATTACGTACGGTGCAACGGCATCAAGTGTGGATCTGGAGGGAACTGGTCTGGCTGGCACATGGACTTGGACGGATAGTCGCAAGGATGATGTGCTGGCAGCAGGAGAGTACACGATGGATGTACATTTTGTTCCGACAGATGCTACGAACTATAACGAGAAAGATGCTACCGTAACGTTGACGGTGAATAAAGCGGCTTCGGTCGCAACACCTTCTGCTGCGGCTATTACTGTAGGACAGGCAGTGAGCACATCTGTGTTGACGAATAGCGGAACGGAAGGTACTTGGGCATGGGATGATGCCGTTAAGAATAATACACCAGCAGCCGGTACATATCAATATATGGTGCATTTCACACCGGATAATGCAAATTACACAACACTTACGACTACCATTACCTTGCAGGTAAATGCAGCTGTGAATGAGTTTACCGGAACTGGAGATTGGGAGAATCCTGATAACTGGTCTGGAAAGGTTATTCCTTCCGGAATTGAGCCGAATGTCATCGTAAAGGGTGCCTTGTCAATTGATGAGAGTATTACGGTAGGTAACTTGACCATCGAAAACACCGGCTCGGTAGCAGTCATCACGGGTGGTGCGCTGACCGTGAAGGGAACGAGTGAGTATCGTGAGGTTGGTTATGGCGATATCCACGTGCTGAATGATGGGGCTATTCATCTGGATAATAGCGCAGATCTGCAAGTACGTCACTTTACATTGGATGCGAAGTTAGCAGGAAAGAACAATCTCGACGTGAAAGAGGCAGCTGCTTCAGGTCAAGTGGAGAACCCCTCTCAACTGTCAATCAATGGAGATGCTTACTTCCAGATGGCCTTCGACCCGAAGGGTAAGATCTCCTTTGGATGGTATGATTTCGTTGTTCCGTTCCCGGTGAACATTAGCGATGGTATCTTCCGTGAAGGTGACTTGACGAACCATCTGGTAAGCGGCGTGGACTTCATTGTACAAGAATATAGCGAGAGTAAATGTGCCAACAATCAGAAGGCTTGGAGTAATTTCTCCGGAACGATGCAGCCCGGCCGCGTATATACGATTACCTTTAATTATAGTCCAACTTTCGACCAGAATGTATTTGTGTTCAAGAAAGCAAGCGGTGCTACTATAGGTGGTCCGACGGAATTTGCTACGCAATATACGGCAGGTAGCGGAACAACGGACGATTTTGGATGGAATGGTTTGGGTAATGGTACATTGCAGCATGGTTATATCACTGGTGCGTTCACTCACATGCAGGTTTATAACCATGCAGAGAATAAGTATGATCTGCTTACAGGTAAGAATCCAACCTTTGCTATCGGAACCTCATTCTTCGTACAAGTTGATAATACTACACCAACGATGGAGTGGATTACGACAGCTGCGAATGAAGATCACCCGCTCTATGCACCGAGACGTGCGGCTGAAAGCGTAGAAGAGTTCTTGCTGAGTTTGCGCGAGGAGAACCAATTTGATGCATGTGATCATTTCTATATCTCTGAAAGTGAAGAGGCCACTGAGACTTATGTGATTGGTCATGATTTGCGCAAGATGGGTAATCCGACGGAAGCGAAGACCGCTCAGATGTGGGCGACAAAGAATGGTAAGAAACTCTGCGATATTGAGACCCGCATAGTGAACTATGGAGTTTCTTCGAATCTTAACTTCTTTGCTCCACAGGCAGGCTCGTATGAGTTGACTGTAGAAGAGATGCCGGAAGATGCTGCACTCTATCTGACCTATAATGGAGCTATCATTTGGGATCTGACAGCCAGTCCGTATATGTTAGACCTTACGAAAGGTACGACCGTTGGTTATGGTTTGCGTATAGTGGCACGTCGTAGTCCGCAAGTGACGACAGGTATTGAGACGGTTAATGCTGAGAATGGTGCGCGCAAAGTGCTCATCGACAATAAGATATACATCGTTACTCCAGAAGGCAAGATGTATGATGTCGTAGGAAAAAGTATGAAACAATAAACAATAAGAATATATTTGTATATATCAAAAAACAGTAATTTTGCAGCCGATATGAGAAAAGTATATGTTATACCGATGATAGAGATCACGCTCTTGAGTGCAAGTTTGATGCAAATGGCTACAGGAAGCGGGGAAGAGCATATCAATCCTGCTCCCGAACGTCATGTGGCGGAAGAGTTCTAACGATAGAAAGGCTGCGAAGTGCAGCCTTTTTTCGTGGAATGAGGTATATCTTCCTTCGTTATAAGACAATTTTGCCGGATAAAGAAAAATAATTGACAAAACATTTGGTCAAGTCAAATAATTGTTGTACCTTTGCACGCTTTTTCCGTGGAATGGAGATTCCGGCAGGGAAAAGTAGTGGCAGGCGGAGGCCTGTTAACTCGTATGTTTAACCTTTTAACGCTTGGGAGTTGGATAAGGGGTAACAACCTCTGGCAATGGACCAGGCACACTATCAAATTATGGTAGAAAACAATTCGCTCCAGAACTTCGACTGGGATGCCTATGAATCAGCACAACAAGGCGCACAAAACGAAGAAACTCTTGCTAAGTATGACCAAACCCTGAATGCAATCAAGGACAATGAAGTCGTTGAGGGTACCGTCATCTCAATCAACAAACGTGAAGTGGTTGTAAACGTTGGCTACAAGTCCGACGGTATCGTTCCCGCCACTGAGTTCCGTTACAATCCTGACCTGAAGGTGGGTGACCGCGTAGAAGTGTTCATCCAAAGTCAGGAGGATAAGAAAGGACAGCTCGTTCTTTCGCACAAGGAAGCTCGCGCTACCCGCGCTTGGGACCGTGTAAGTGAAGCCTGCGAGAAAGGCGAAATCGTTACCGGTTACATCAAGTGCCGTACCAAAGGCGGTATGATCGTTGACGTACTCGGCATGGAGGCCTTCCTCCCGGGTAGCCAAATCGACGTGAAGCCCATTCGCGACTACGATGTGTTTGTTGGCAAGACCATGGAATTCAAAATCGTTAAGGTTAATCCCGAATTCCGCAATGCCGTTGTTTCGCACAAGGCACTCATCGAGGCCGAACTGGAAGCACAAAAGCGTGAGATCGTCTCCAAATTGGAGAAGGGTCAGGTGCTTGAAGGTACCGTTAAGAACATCACCAACTATGGCGTATTTATCGACCTGGGTGGCGTAGATGGTCTTATCCACATCACCGACCTCAGCTGGGGACGTGTTAACGACCCGCACGAACTCGTGCAACTTGACCAGAAAATCAATGTCGTTATCCTTGACTTTGATGAGGAGAAAAAGCGTATCGCTCTCGGCTTGAAACAACTCACTCCGCATCCGTGGGATGCTCTGTCTGCAGACCTGAAGGTTGGCGACAAAGTACATGGTAAAGTGGTTGTGATGGCTGACTACGGAGCATTCGTAGAAGTGGCTGATGGCGTAGAAGGTCTCGTTCACGTTAGTGAAATGAGCTGGAGCCAGCACCTCCGCAGTGCTAACGACTTCCTCAAAGTGGGCGACGAAGTGGATGCTGTCATCCTCACCCTCGACCGCGATGAGCGTAAGATGTCGCTCGGTATCAAGCAGCTTAAACCCGATCCATGGGAGAATGTGGACCTCAAGTACGCAGTCGGCAGCCGCCACTTCGCTAAGGTTCGCAACTTCACCAACTTCGGTGTATTTGTGGAAATCGAAGAGGGCGTAGATGGCTTAATCCACATAAGCGATCTGAGCTGGACCAAGAAAATCAAACACCCCAACGAGTTCACGCAGATTGGAGCGGAGATTGAGGTTGTTGTTCTTGATATTGATAAGGAGAACCGCCGTCTCAGCCTCGGTCACAAACAGCTTGAGGAGAATCCTTGGGCAGAGCTTGAGGCCAAGTTTGGCGTTGACTCTGTCGTGGAAGGCAAGATCGTTGAGCTCGGCGACAAGGGCGCAGTGGTTGCTCTGGAAGACGGCGTAGAAGGTTTCTGCACCACCCATCACCTGATGAAAGAGGATAAGTCCGCTTCGAAGGTGGGTGACGTAATGAACTTCCGCGTAATCGAGTTCAATCGTGATGCTAAACGCATTCTGTTGAGCCACCTCCGTACTTGGGAAGAGCGCAAAGAGGCTCCTGCAAAGGAAAGTCGTGCCGCTGCCAAGAAGGAGAACACAGTGGAACTGCCTAAGGTGGAGAAAACCACTCTGGGTGACCTCAGCGTATTGGCTGACCTCAAAGCAAGCATGGAAGCTGAGAAGAAGTAATCTTCTTCCGGCAAATTGACTCGGTGGAGTCTTTATCTGATTATCGGTGCAGGACCTCACATTCGGGGTTCTGCACCTCTTTTACCGAAATACTAAAATATTTGAATCTATGAAGAACCGTTACTATCTATCTATCCTCTTTTCTGCAGTCATGTTACTGTCCGTTTCGTTTGCTTCTGCCCGTACTATCTCCGGCTCGGTGAAAGGTGCCGGCAAGCCTCTTGGAGGAGTGCTGGTTACAGACGGATATTCATTTGTCCAGACTGACCCTGCAGGCGCATACACCATTGACCTTAATGCCAAAGCGGAGTTTGTGTATATTGTTACCCCGAAAGGCTATGTAGCGGACTACACCTCCGGCGTGCCCCAGTTCTATCAGCGCTTGGACGATAAGAAGCAGGTGTACCATTTCGCCCTGCAGCAAATGTCCGGCGATCCTGACCGTTATACGATGATCACGATGACTGACCCGCAGATTGACACCAACGAGGATGCAGAGAAACTGATGGGCGCCACTCTCCGTGATATCCAAGAGACGGCCGCACAGTACAAGGATGTGCAGTTGGCAGGTATCGTATTGGGCGACATCTCATGGGATGTGTATAGCCATAACGAGACCTATAAGACCTTTGCCCGCCAGTTGCCTTTCCCCGTTTATCCGGTAATAGGCAACCATGACTTTGACAAGTTCCTCACACCTTCCGACACTGCGGATTATGAGAACCAATATAAGCGTTCCTTTGGACCTGTCTATTATGCTTTCCAGTTGAGCGATGCCTATTATGTAGTGCTCAGCAATATGCATTATTTCGGGAACAAACGCTATCGTGTATGCTTGGACGAAATGCCCGACCAGATGCGCTGGTTGGAGCAGTTGCTCAATAGTGCGCTGAATATGGGTAACCGCATCTATATCTGTATGCACTCACCGCTTAAGTTCTCGTCCGAATCGGGGCTTATTGGTGGCGGCCAGCATCTGAAAGATATGTTGGATAACAAGTTCGAGGGAGTTGTGCTTACCGGTCACATGCACCATAATAACAATTTCGATATCGGTGGTGGTATTATGGAGCACAATCTCGGTGCCCTATGCGGCAACTGGTGGACCAATGACTACAGCAGTGACGGAACTCCTTGCGGCTATCAGGTCTTCGAAGGAAAAGGACGTGAGTACCCGACATGGTATTTCAAGGCTACCGGTCACCCGCGTGACTATCAGTTCCGTCTCTATCAGGTGGGGCGCGTGATGGACCGTCCGCATTCGGTGGTGGCAAAAATATGGAACTGGGATGATGCCTGGCGTGTGCGTTGGTATCAGGATGGCAAGTTGATGGGCGAAATGGAGCAGTTCTACTCCTTCGACCCGGATTATTGTGAGTATGTCAATGGTGCCCGCGTCTGGGACGATTATATTCCTTTCCGCAACAACCATTTCTTCTCTACGCCTCGTCTCACAGGCAGGCATGAGATAAAAGTGGAAGTGACCGACCGTGCCGGACGTGTCTATACCGACACGATACAGATTGACGTACCGGCCGAGTAGAACGGTAGTGACAGGTCGCGATGTGGTCGCGATGTGGTCACGCTTAGTGTCGCACAGTTGCCTGACAGCTGTGCGACATTTGTTTTATTGTACGGTATGATTGGAGTTACTTCGTTATCTGGGGTCTCATGCGGTTGACCAGACTGTCAAACTCCGCCTGATAGTTTTTGCTGACAGGTTCACTGGGGGGACTGATCATTTTCAGCGGGTCTACGGGTGTGCCGTCTTTCCATACACGGAAATCCAGGTGTGGGCCTGTGGAACTGCCTGTTGAGCCTACATATCCGATTACCTCGCCCTGCCTTACATGTTGCCCGACTTGTAGACCCTTGGCGTATCCCTGTAAGTGGAGATAGGCGGTGGTGTAGCTGCTGTTGTGGCGAATCTTGACGGTGTTTCCTCCGCCTCCCTTGTAGGCTTTGAAGATGACCGTTCCGTCACCTATTGATACCACGGGCGTTCCTGCCGGCGCGGCATAGTCCACGCCTGTGTGCGGACGAACCACCTTGTAAATGGGGTGCTTGCGGGCATAGGTAAAGCGGCTGGAGATGCGTTTGTAGTTTAGCGGAGCTTTCAGAAAAGCTTTTTTTAGGCTCTTTCCGTCGGCATCGAAATAACCTACGGTGCGACCGCCTTTGGCGTTCTTGACCATCGTGGTGTCATTGCTGTCAAACCAATAGGCTTCCTGCCACTTGCCTCCGTGATAAAAATTGGCGGCATAGATGCGTCCGATACCGATGCGTGTGGTATCTACGTACTTTTCGTCATAGAATACGCGAATAGAGTCACCTTTCTGCAGACCGAAGAAGTCAATCGTCCATGCGTATATTTCACTCAGTTCGAGTGCCAGTTCCACGGGCAGGTTGTTCCCTGTCATGGCATTCCATAAACTGGATTGGATAGTTGCCTCTGCTTGACGTTCCCTCACTTCTACGGGCTTTGTGTGGCGTTCTACATACAGCGAATCATGTGTATGCAGTACGACGGCATCGCAGATGGTTGCAACATACACCCAGTGGTGCAGGTATTCGGCTCCTGTACTGTCTTTCTGGTAGAAACCATAATACGTGCGTCCGCTTTTGATACTGCGGTAGTCAAAGTCTTTCGGGTTTAGCGTGATGACCTGACTTTGTATCTTACGGCTTGCCCCCATGCGGTTCAAAATACCGCCAAGGGTTTCACCGTCCTTCACGGTGCAGGTGTCAATACGGAACGAGTCAATGGGAAGCCCCCATTCGTAACGAACCTCCACGGGTTCTTCGGAGTACTCTTCCTCTGTTTTATTGCCGCATCCGGTCATTAAAACCGTCAGTGCGGCAAGGGACAGCACAAGGGTGTGGATTTTGTAAGAATGCATTTGTTTAAGCATTGGCTTTGGGGTATTTGCGGAACCATGAACTGATTTTTAGTCGCATCACTCCCCAGAGGGCTTCGGAGAAGATGCCGCCTGACATTTTGCTGGTTCCCAATACACGGTTAACGAATACGATGGGCACTTCCTTGATGTTGAATCCGCATTTGTATGCGGTGAACTTCATCTCTATCTGGAAAGCATAGCCTTTGAAGCGGATTTTGTCCAGTTCCAGCGTCTCCAGCACTTTGCGGCGGTAACAGACAAATCCGGCTGTTGTGTCGCGGATGGATACTCCCAGCACGGTGCGCACATAGAAACTGGCGAAATAGGACATCAGTACCCTTCCCATCGGCCAGTTGACAACATTTACACCATTGATATATCGGCTTCCGATAGCCAAATCTGCACCCTCGTTGGCACACGCTTCATATAGCTTCAGCAGGTCGTTCGGGTTGTGCGAGAAGTCTGCATCCATTTCAAAAACATAGTCATATTGGTGCTCAATGGCCCATCGGAATCCGCAGATATAGGCTGTTCCTAATCCCTGCTTTCCCTGCCGTTCCACGATAAAGAGGCGGTCCTTATAGGTGGTTTCCATCAGGCGGTGCACAATGGCGGCAGTGCCATCCGGAGAACCGTCATCAATCACCAGCACGTGAAACTCAATCGGTAGCGTCATCACCGCCGTGATGATGGCTTCGATGTTCTCTTTCTCGTTGTAAGTGGGTATTATGACTAGTCGTTCCATATCTTTATTGCTTGTCGTTTCTTGTCTCGTCTATCTTTGTGTCGCCTAATATGTATGTCGGACTTGCTGTTGTGCGATCCAATGCTTTTAAGAAATAGTCGGTGCCGGCTATCTTGTTCTTGTCTGCCTCTAGTCGGTTTCTCACGGTGTCGAATGCCAGACAGGGGTCGTTGTTTTCCTGTGAGAGGTGGCAGAGGAAGATGTTGCGTATGCCTTCGTGGAAATTATCTGCCAACAGTTTGGCGCACGTGTCGTTGCTTTGATGCCCTCGCGGAGAAAGAATGCGCTCTTTCAGATAAGTGGGGTAGGGACCGTTCAGCAACATGTGTTCATCGTGATTGGCTTCAATCACGATGTGATTGGACATCTGAATGGCTTTTTCCATTATCGGGTTGGGTTCTCCACAGTCTGTGGCGACCATAAAGTACTGTCCGTAGGCATAGACCACATATCCCAGACAGTCGGTCGAATCGTGGTTGATGCCGAATGTGTTGAATTGCATATCGCCTAACTCGAAGGGGATGCCCTTGTCGAAATAACGCCTTGAAGTGCGCAACTTCTCCTGTACGCCGTAGTTTCTGTCTATACCTTCGTGTATCTCGCGGGTGGTATAGATGGGAATATGGAAACGTTCGCCCAGTGTACCGACAGCGCGGATGTGGTCGGCATGATCGTGTGTGACAAACACACCCATGATGTTTTGAAAGTCCAGCCCCATTTCCTTCAGATGCTTGGCGATGGTGCGTGCAGAGATACCGGCATCTATCAAAATGCCTCGTTTCTGCGAGCCCAAATAGTAGCAATTACCGCTACTTCCGCTGGAGAAACATCTGAATATGAGTTGGTTTTCTTCCATTAGTCAGTCGGTGCGGAACAATCCATTTTTCAAAAACGGCTGCAAAGGTACAAAAAATAATTTATATATGCAAGTTTTTTTGAAAAAAAAGTGAGCCATCCTTGTTAGAACGGCTCATTGTGCATATTCGATGCGTAATTTTGGAATTACATATCGTCGTGCGCATGCAACTGCTGCACATAGATTGCGTGCATCATTTTCTCACGTCTTACGGTGCAGGGCTTGTTGAACTGCTGGCGACGACGGAGCTCTTTGATGACACCGGTCTTGTCGAATTTGCGTTTGAATTTCTTAATGGCGCGTTCGATATTCTCGCCTTCTTTTACGGGTACTACGATCATTGCATGACACCTCCTCTCGCTTTGAGATTCGCGGTTGTTTAAGTCTTCCGCATGACCTTTTATAGGGTTTTACTTGTTGTCGTTTTTTTATTTCGGGCTGCAAAGGTACTGCTTTTTTTTGACCTGACCAAATATTTTGTCAAAAAAGTGTCGTTTTGTGGCAAAATAGCTATAAAATGCAGCCTTGTGTCACGTTAAATATCTTTGCTCGCTCGTCAAATCCTACCATTTGACTCAGGTGTTGCCGGTCGGTGTCGGTCAGGAATATCTGTCCGAACTCGTCGGACAATACCAGTCGGATGATGCGTTCCACGCGTTCACTGTCCAATTTGTCAAACACGTCATCCAACAGTAGTATCGGCTTGCTGTTGGTTTGTCCGAGTGTATTGGTTCGTGTGCCGAGATACACGGCTTGCGCCAATTTCATGGCAATAAGATAGGTCTTTTGTTGGCCTTGGCTGCCGACACGTTTCAGCGGAAGAGCATTTTCTTCACCATTGGCGGCAGGCAGGGTGAGAGTCATTTCCAATTCATCTTTATGGATACCTTGGCTGGTCCATCCCAGAATCAGGTCACGTTCACGGGTTTGCAGGAACGCCTCTGTCAGATTGCGGTTCTGGAGTTGGCTTCTGTATGCCAGTTGCACGTTTTCGTTCTCTCCGGATATCTCACTATGTATCTGCCGGAAGATGGGCATCAGTGTTTTTATAAACCGGCTGCGGGCCTGGTAGATATACTCTGCCAGCGGTGCCATCTGCAGTTCGTACACTTCCAGCATCGATGTATCGCTGTCATTACGCTCACCGAGCATTTTCAGCAAGGCGTTGCGTTGTTTCAGGAGGCTGTTGTATTGGCTTAGTTTCTCCAAATACGACCTGTCTTCCTGTGCCAGCACCACATCCATATACCGCCTTCTTTCGTCACTTCCGTCTGCCACCAAGGCGCTGTCTTCGGGGGCTACCATCACCAGAGGAATCAACCCGATATGGTCTTGCAAGCGTTTGTATTCTTTTTTGTCGCGGCGGAACACTTTCTTGTGCCCGCGTTTCAGACCGCAACTGATGGACATGTCCTCCTCATCTTTCTCGTTGTCATATTGTCCTTGCACCATTGCCATATCGGCTTCGTTGCAGATAGCCTGATTGTCAATGGCGGAGAAAGCCGACTTGGTGAAGGATAGCAGGTAGATGGCATCCAGCACATTGGTTTTGCCTTGTCCGTTCAGTCCTACGAGGCAGTTCAGTTTGTCCGAGAACACTAACGATGCTTCGCGGATATTCTTGTAGTTCAGTATGTCCAGTTTATGCAAAATCATGGATGTCCTGTTCGGTTATTTCATTGCCTGCAAGGATGATAAGTCGCTCCACGATGTTTCTCAGTTCGCGGATGTTTCCGGGCCAATCGCGTGCCTGCAGGGCTTTGATGGCGGCGGGTTGGAAAGTCTTTTTACCCCATCCCTCTTCTTTGCAAATGATGTCGGCAAAGTGTTCCACCAACAGGGGAATATCTTCTCTCCGTTCGTCCAATGTCGGCACATGGATGGGTATGACATTAAGTCTGTGGTACAGGTCCTCGCGGAAGTTCCCTTTCTCTATTTCTGCTTTTAGGTCTTTATTGGTGGCAGCCAGAACGCGCACGTTCACATGGATAGTCTTGTCGCTACCCACGCGGGTTATCTCGCTTTCTTGGAGGGCGCGCAGCACTTTTGTCTGTGCGCTGAGCGACATGTCGCCTATTTCGTCCAAGAACAGGGTGCCGCCGTCCGCTTGCTCGAATTTGCCGGCGCGGTCTTTCACGGCATTGGTGAACGAACCTTTGATGTGCCCGAACAGCTCGCTTTCTATCAGTTCCGATGGGATGGCGGCGCAGTTAACCTCTACCAACGGTTTGTTGGCGCGTGCACTTTGTTCGTGCAGCAGGCGGGCCACTACTTCTTTACCGGTGCCGTTTTCACCGGTAATCAGCACGCGTGCATCGGTCGGGGCCACTTTGCCGATTATCTCGCGCACCCGTGCAATGGCGGCAGAATCGCCCACCATCTGGTTCTTGGTCTGCACTTGTTGCTTCAGCGTTTGTATCTCGGCGGTCTTGGTCTTTAACTCTTCGGCGGTGCTTTGCAGTTGTTCGTCTTTGGCTTTCAACTCAAGGGCATTCTTTGTCGTCACCAGTAGCCGGTTCAGGTCAAGGGGCTTCTCAATGAAATCAAAGGCTCCTTTTTTCAGAGCATCCACGGCGGTCTCAATGTTGCCGTGACCCGAGATGAGAACCACGGGGCATTGGTTTGCAGGGCTGTCCGGACTTTTCAGTTGGCTCAGCACTTCGATGCCGTCTATTTCCGGCATTTTCACATCGGTATAGATAAGGTCGTATTTGCCTTTCTTGGCTTTGTCCAGGCCTTGCCGTCCGCTTTCCGCCAAGTCCACGGTATGACCTTCGAACTCAAGTATTTCTTTCAGCGTGTTACGGATTGCACGTTCATCGTCTATGATTAGTATCTTTGCCATATCTTGTGATGAGAAATCATTTATGCCGCAAAGGTACGAATAATTTTTAATGTGTGCAAATATTCTTGGCTGAAATTGTGATTTTGTGGCGATTTTCGCGGAATACGCCCGTTTTTGGAAGGCAGAATGGGACTGTCTTATGCGTAAGAGTGCAGGCCGCCCAATAGATAAGACACACCGAAATAGGTGAAGAGCACAAATAGAAATGCCACCACGCTAAAGATGTGGTAAGCCACCTCTCCTCTTACCTTTGCGGTTTCGTTTTTTATCCGTATAAACGGCCAATGGAGCAACACGGCATAAACGAGCATCGTAATCAATGCCCATGTCTCTTTGGGGTCCCATCCCCAATAGCGTCCCCACGACATGTTTGCCCATACGGCACCGATAAAGATACCGGCTGTCAGGCAGAACTCTGCCGGATAGAGCAGCACTTGGGACAGGTGCATCAGTCGTGCCCGCTGTTTGGGGATGCAGATGCCCAGAATGCCGTTAATCATAACCGCCGCAAAGAGTGTGTATGCCAGCATAATAACCGATACATGGATACCTAATAACGGCGTTTGTAATACGGGTTGCAACGGCGGTTTGGGCGTCACCACTTTGGTCATGATGATGGCGAGGGCGGCAATAACAATGCCCAGACCGGTCATCAACCATACCTGTTGCTTTTTGATGAGTGCGCGGAAATACGAACGGCGCTGGAAGAAAAAGGCTATCATACCCGCCAATAGCAGGGCATAGCCGGTGTAGGTGATACCGATGCCCCATGGATCGTAATTATAGCGCAGCACCACACCTTGTTCATCGCTGTCATAATCGGCTTGGCAGAAACGGAAACCGTGGTATTTCAGCGGTTTGTTCATCCGTACGATGCCTTCATCCACGGTTATGCCCGATTTCTGATTGCTGCGGTCGGATTTACTTCTATCCAACAGGCGTAGTTCTGTGATATAATCCACAGGGTTATTGTCGGCATCATAGACTACTTGAAAGTCCCAGAGGAAAAGGCTTACTGCGTGATTTTTGATTTGTAATGTTTGTGCTTTGTCGGCGCGGAGATGTATCTCGCCTTGTTCGCCGAAGAAATGCGTCACACATGCCCCAAGGAGTATTGTCAGAAGGGCAAAATGAAGTAATAACGTTGCTGGTTTCCTTAACATATATTTTTGACTGTCTTTTTGACTGAAAGAGTAAAGACCGTTCGTTCCTCTCACTGAAAGAACAAAGACAAAAATGTATCGACCGATAGTAACAAGTCTTTATTCCTTTAGCGAAGCGGTCCTTGCTCCTTATTCCAATTTTGAGTGCAAAGGTACAAAAAAAGCACGACAGAGGCAATAGCAGAAAGCAAAATCACAACAAATTGGGATATGGAAAAGAAGATCAACGATATGTGAAAATGTTATGCAGTGAAATATCTAAATCAGATTTAGACGCAATGGACAAAGAAAACTCCGAGCAGATGCCCGGAGCAGTTGAGGAAAGCATACATTATGCGGAACAACGAAATTTTAGTGATAGAAAGTTGTGTCAGCAGAGACGATGTTATGCTCAAAATCACTAACAAATGACGCATAATACAAACGATGAAGGTCTCCATTCTCATCAGCTCTGTACACGTTTTTGCCCCAAGCGTACGCGCCATCATAATAAATACTATTGGTAATAATCCTTTTTGCATGGTCAAATTCGGTACTTACATCAATGGAGAAGTAGTCTTCTTCATCTACAGGGCTTTTTAGCAATAAAGCCGAGTCTGTTATATCATATATCTCGTAACATGTGCAACCGTGAGGACCACCACCGTAATAGCCCAATATCAATTCATCTTCTCCGTCAAAATCGGCATCATAGAATTGGTATTCGGCATAGGGCAATAGTGGATTTTGGGCATATTCTGCGGTCGTTGTATCATAAACGAAAATATATGTGTCGCCACTCATGAAGCCGTTAAATCCTTCGGAATGCACAATATTATATACATTCTTGCTCATGAATATATTTTTGAAACAACTGCACGATTCATCCCAGTCCGTCCATATGTATTCTTTTCCTGTTTTGCGAGAATTAAAGAATAGCCGAACTCCGTTTTCGTATTCACACCAACCATACTGCTCAGAATATTCAGGATACAAAATGCCACTTACCTCATAATCGTTAATAATCGTCTCAAAGCGGAAATAGACGCTTATGTAGTTTGTGCTGTCTTTGAGGGGATTCTTGCTTTCTAATTCTTGTACCCAAGTTTGCTGGTTACTTGTGCAAGCCGAAAATATAATTAGAAAGATTGGAATTATGCGTTTCATATATTTATCTACAACTTAAAATGAAGCAGTTAATATTATAAGTATGATTTCTTATTTAATGGTTATATCATAAATCTTCCAATTTGAAGAATCATTTTCAATGAAATCAAACTTTTCTTCGGAATAAGGTATCTTTTCAAAGTGCAATTTAAAAGTTTTCACTGAATTATATGGCACATCGTCGCGGTCTGGAGCATATGATATGTTTTCTGCTTGTACTAACCGATATGCTTTTCCAATAGAATCTTTAATATGAGCTTTTCGGTCGATACAACACCATCCACCATAGTACCTTGTATTATGCCATTTGAATTCTATTATTGTATTAAACCTTGTTATGGTTACTTTAGTGATAGTTATACTACTATTATTGCGGCAAATCGGATTCAAAATAACAATATCCCCATTGGAAAGTGTGTCTCGTAGTACCTTAGAATTTGATTCTTGGGGTTTAGGTGTTGTTGAAGTAGTTTCTAATTTCGTGCTTGGTATTTTGTCTGCATGAAAATCTGGTGAAGAAGAGCACATTATTATGTATACGAAATTTTTAGCGAGCTTTATTTTCTGCGTTAATGGCTGTCCTTGCATTGCTGTCCCTTGCGGCAATACAGATGTCGTTAATGTGCTTTCGATTAAGTTATACAAATAACTTGTTTTTATAGCATAATTGACATTCTCAGAATTGAATGCCTCACGATTTAGTCCAGAAGATGTGATGCCTACGATATTACCATTATTATCAAACAATGCTCCTCCACTATTGCCCAGCTGAATAGGTACAGATATTTGATAAACACTCATATCCCCTTGGATACCAGTACGAGAACTTATCTTACCATCCGTGAACTTAACCTCTTCTCCCATGACATCAGTCATGGGGTATCCTAAGGCCCATACAGATTCTCCAACATCTGACATTTCGCGTTTAACTTTATAAGGAATCGCTCCGAATCCGTTAAATCGCTCGTCATCAATTTTAAGGATTGCTATATCATTTATCTTGTCAGTTGCAACGACCTTTGCTTTTAATTCCGTTTGAAAATCTCCTTTAATACCTTTAACTAAAATGGTCTTTGCTTCCTCAACAACGTGGTAATTTGTCACAATATGACCTTGATTCAATGCGAAGCCACTTCCAGACCAACCGGCTCTCTTCTGGGCCTCTTCCAATGCCTTTTGATATTCTTGTTCAGCTTTCCTTGCATCTTCTTTCGCAGCTTCAAGATACATGGAAGAGGTGGGGAACGATTTGATAGCCTTATATACAAAATTCACTCTTACAGCACTCCCCGGAGCACGCTCAAAAGCTTTACTTTTTTGACTTTCGGAGAGTGTATATGTTATATTAAACGCTTTTTCGCTTTCGAGAACAAAGCGTTGATTAAATGAAAAGTTGATATTAAACTTGAAAGAATATATACCATCATTAATTTTTGATATATATATTTGAGGGTAATTGTCCCACATCGTGTTGAGTGCTATAATATGATAATTGCTATCGGAGCGCTTAACTATAGCAATATTTCCATTAGCTATATCCTTTTGAGGTGAAGAATAATATGGTGAGGATTGAATAAATCCCATCTCGACATTATAAATTCCCTCAATTGGATCTAGTTTGAGAATATTATCTTGAAAATATTTTCTCAATGAGTACTCAGTTTCTGCGCACACAAATTGAACACAGAATAAAAATAAATAAAGGAACAAACTTTTTTTCATGGATGGATATTTATTTTGTTGTGGTAACTGCGGATAGTGCGATATTTAACATATTATAAGCCTTTTCAAGATTACTATTTAAGTACTCTTGTGTGGCGACATGGTCTTGTGCATTCATTTCATGCGTAATCTTATTGCGCATCTTCTGAAATGTTTCTCTCTCTGACCATATTTCATCTAACATGGGTAAAGTATTATATTTCAATCTAATCTTATCATAGTATTTATTAAGTTTATCTCCTCTAATACTTTCGATGTGAAGATTTGCATACTCACATATTTGTTTTAAAGAAGATTCAGCAAATGTATAAATCATGATAGCCAAACTATAATAATGATAAATCAACACACTTCCTTGAAAATCAACAATATTATTGTACAAAGAGTTATTCTTGCATGTCATCTCAATGTCCTTGTCACCACCTGCTGTCATTCGTGCCTCTTCATTAATTAGGGTCTCATAATAAGCAATTTCCCCTTTTAGAATATTAGGAAACCGTTCTATCATTGTTTCGAGAATAGCCTTTTTTGTATCTATCTCTACTTGTAAGTAATGTTGTCCGTGTGAAAACATAATATTAAAAAGTGTGAACAGTCTGTATATTGGTACATTCGGGCTTGGACTCCCACGGTCTCCAATACATGCAGAAAGTCCACACTCATGGTGTGAACATTCGCATTTATTAGAATGACCGTTTACAATTTGTCCAAGATTGAATGTGTCCTTAATAAAGCAAATGCTTATTTATATATGTTGTTCTTTGCCTGTTTTTATCTCATAGGCGGTAATTGTTTTTCGTTTAATTCGCTTTCACCGATTTAACGTCGCGGAGAGGACGGTAAGGTTATTATATTTCAATTCTAGTCACACTTTTTACATTTTGGTATAATACAGATTTCATAAAATTCACATCTGGCAACGCATTTTTGAGTCTTTCTCTAATCATTTTTTTCTCTGCATCATATTTAGCGAACGCAATCTGCGAGGAAAGAGTGTTATCAACCTTATCGGCTGGATAATAAGTAATACGTTTAATCATATTAATGTCAATGGGAACACTTAACACTCTATTTTTAAGATTATTTTCAATATTGTCTAAATTTCTTGGTATTACAAAGAATCTTACTTCATTTTCATATTTAAATGCATTTCTTTTCAATGACATTATTTTAACATATTGTTCATCATTAAAATTTTGGAAAAACTCTTGTCGATAAGGACTTGATAACAAATACAAACCATCTATTTCTGCTTTTTTGAAATGATAATCAACTTTTGATAAGTAGATATCACATTCTTTCTCTTCCGCAAATTCAAGCAAACTAGACACAAAATCCTCTGTTTTAATTATAAGACGCAACAAAGGATCATTTTCTTTTTTATAAATTTTCCATGATGCTTCCTCATTTTGCAAATCCATTCTAGCACAAAAACAAAATATTTGAGGCTGTTTGTATCCGTTCAACCCCGAATAGTCTGTATTAAGATATTTTATTTCATAAGGGTCATACCACAATTCAGGAGAGACAAAACCTATTTGATGCGGCTCCTTCTCTAAAATATCTAATACTCTGCTAGTAGGTATATATTTGTAAATATGTGCTGGTATACTAGATATATTAACTAATTTTAAGTCTGCCATGATGATACTTATTCTTTATTTATATAACTTGATTAGTGAAAGGGGCGTTATTTCCAACTTTCCGCCATGACTAAGTGACGACGTTGAAGTGCTGTCAAAACGCTTTCTGAGGCAACCGGGTTTAGGCCACGAAAAGTGGTGCGCGCCTTTAAATCAGCAAGCGGCATGGTAAGTAGCAACTTAGCGATACATTCATCGGCAAACGAGTTACTCACTACGTTCACACCTGTAAAATCAAGCACGACACGCTCATCTTGCTCCAACAAAGGCATCAATTGTTCACGGACACGTTTTCCCAATGGACGCGTGCCGAGGTTTTCGCCATATTCTCTAAAACTGAATGTTACCATAATTGCTCTAATTCATTGTCGTTTAAAAATGCTTCTCTATATTCTGCGGAAACATCTGTGCGGTTTGCTACTACTTCAGAAGGGTTAATTTCCTTATCTGTTTGCAACTGCATATACACGATCGTTCCTTGCCAAGGTTCACTCTCTGTCGCAATTACTTCCCCGTTCTTCACTTGCATTGTGTGGCTACCAGAACGTACTTCCAATAACAATCCAGCTTTAGTATTTAGCAGGAATGTTGAAAATAAACCGAATCCCATTCCCTTGCCATCCGTTACGGTATCTTCGATGCAAATCTTCAGCGCTTCCGGCTCTGAGATAGTTTTGTATTTCTCGTTCTCTGCAAGTGAGGCTTGTACACCTATTCCGTCATCCGCTATCAAGAAAGTAAGGATGTGGTTTTTCGGGTCATATTGCGTAATAACGGTGCCGAGTTCCTTGCCGGAATGGGTAAGCACATTGTCCAATATCTCATAAAAGCAATAACTCATCGCCTCTAACACCGTGGTCTCAATGTCCAGATGTTGCGTCAGGACACTCACGACACGATGATAAACGTCGTAAATGTTTTTCTCGTCAAATACATCAATCGTGACATCGTTTTCAGATGTCGGGAAGTATTGTTTTATGAGTATTGTTAAGTTCATTTTAGTTAATCTTTGCAACTTTCGGCTGCAAAGGTACTGCTTTTTTCGGAAATATGCAAGAGAAAGCGTGAAAAAAATCGCAGAAAAATGCGATTTTTAGACAAAAACGGCATAGGATGCCGTACTAACAGACGGAAACGAACTTGATATATATGACAAGGGTACAACATGCGGAATGGCATTCCGCGTAATTGACATAGAAGAACAGGCCGCGCCTGAATACGCGGCGCATAAACGCTACACTCCGCATGGTGCTACATCCACATTGGATGTGTCACGGGCAGGCGTGTGTTCTTAGGAAGAATAGAGACGGACGATGTGACCACCGTCCTATCGCAGAGATCGGACACGCGGTAATCTGCCTACACCGCAAGCCCACAAAAAAAGCAGACTCACGAGGAATCTGCTTTTGGGAACAAAGAGGGCGAAGTTAAATCGCATTGATGAATGCCACGATTGCATCTCTGTCTTCTTTCTGCAGGTTGTAGAATTGCTGTGTCGGCCAGTACGCATCGCTTTCTGTGCTATAGCCGTGCCACATGATGGCCTCTATCACGTTCCGTGCACGGGTGTCGTGCATACGGGCTTCGTACGCATCGCCGGTTGCTTTCTTGTGCAGTCCGCGTCCCCAGAGAGGTGTTGTGCGGCACCAGCCTGTACGGATATCGTTCACCATGCACAGTTTGTGTTGGATCATGTCGGTGTATGGCCAAATCTTCTGTTTGGGATGACGCGGCAGTTTGCCGTCTCCGGCAGCGAAGAAACCGTTAGGGTCGCGTATCTCATCATCTCCGGTTGTCCAGGTCGGACGGTGGCAGTAGTCGCAGCCTATTTGTGTGAACAGTTCCTTGCCTTTTAGTACTTTCGGGTCGTTCACGTTACGCGCTGCGGGAACGGCGAGGCCGCGGTGCCAAATCATCACTTGCGTAAATTCTTCGTCTGTCATCTCGGCAGGCAGCGTAGTGCTTGTCAGGTAGTTGTAGATTTCTTCTTCTGTACCGAATTTCTCCTGTACCTCAGGGTCTTTCGATGCGCATGTGGCATAAATCGTACCGTTCAGATCCAAATAGTGCTTGCGACGGTCGGAACGTGTCACATTCGTGATGTTCCAGATGGCATTGGCTCCTGCGCCGTCCTGCAACGGACCGCGTGTCAGCGCGTATGTGAAGCGTTTCGGACCCCACTTGGTGGTAGGGTTGTTAACGGAAGAACCATAGTATGCCGTTGCTACGGGCAGTCCTGTTCCGTCCCAGAAAGCGGGATTCAGACCGTTCTTGAGTTTGGGCTCGCCGTTAGGCAACTTATCGTTGCCCTCTTTCTTATACTGGGCAATAAGGTCTTCATCGCTGATGGCATCCAGCAAACCGGATCCATAGACGCCGATGGTGTTCTCCAGTTTCACTTCATACCCTTCGCTCTCCAACAACCCTTTTTCATCGCGGTAGCCTTGGTTGTAAACATATACAGCCGTGTTTGGCATCTTCACTTCCGGATAGCGCAACTCGTAAGTTTCGCCATCGGGGAACCGGTTACCATGTTCATCCACCGCGGTTTTCCATGTCACGGTGATTTGATTCGGGTCAAGTGGCGCTTTGAACGGTGCGGCACCGAACAGTTGTGGCATACCGGCCAGCCAAGTCACATAGTTCTGTGTCTCCGGGTCGATTACCACCAGCAGTGTACCGTTACCGATTTTGGAGGCATTGTAGGTGCCTTCGGGAACACTCGTTCCGTGCGAGTAGTTCGGGTGGCAGTGTTGGCAGCTGGAGCGTACGTACACGGGACCTAACCCGTGCTGACGACCGCTTTCATTGGTCACAAACTCTTTCTCTGCAATCTGGTCGCCTTGGGCAAATAGGGCTCCCATACCGGCTGCCTCGGTGGCAGGGGTGGGTTGGCGGAAGGCCATGGACGATGTGTTGGTCGTCGTTCCTAACGTGCCGCCGGTGTAGTACCAGTCCGGCAACTCTTCTCTTGGCTCATCGCTATTGTTCCCGCCGGGCTTACATGCGACGAGAGCAATAGCGGCAAGAGCCATAAACAATACTTCTTTTCTCATAATCTATAAATTTAATTAACCCTCAATTCTGATTTATTTTGACAATAATGCCTTCACTTCTTTGTCCAGCACTTCTTCCAACTCTGCCACTTTGTCGATGGCGGCTTTCACTTTTTCATCGCCTTGGGCGTCGTTTTCGAAGTCTTCGATGGCATCAATGGCGGCGATGGCGGCGTCAATGGCCTGACGTACTTTCTTATCCAGACTGGCATCTTGTTTCCGTACATAGTCCGAAATGGATGCATCGCCTTCTTGCGCACCGCAGTACGCATGTTGGATGGAACGGATATTATCGGCAAAATCGATGGTCGAAGTGCAGCTGTACGGACTCTCGATATAATCGCGTTGTTCAGGCGTATTGCTGATATATGGATTGCCCAACTTCAGGTTTGCCACTTCACCGGCGATATCAACTGCACCGGCGATAATCTCTTCCGCCACTTCCTGATAGCTTACATAAATCGAACCGGGTTTGCCGGCGTTCATCATCTGGTGGCCGTAATTGTCTTCAAACACATCCACTTCGCCATCTTCCAGAACCTGCATCTTTTCCGCGCTTACATCGCCGCGCCAGCAGTATTCCAGCAGAATGGATTGTTGCACCAAATCTTCGATGATGCCGAGCAGATAAACCGCTTCTGCATGGGTGAGATTGTCGGCATGTGTCTTGCCGGTTCCGATGGCACGACCTTCGGTCTCAACCGATTCAAACAGCAGATATTCAGCGGCATGGAAGCCTTTCAGACCGTCACCTAAAATATCTCCCACATACGCACCTCCTTCTTCTTCGATTCTTTTCATGCGCACGGCATCGTTCAGCAGGCCGTTCATCGCATTGAAGTCCAGTGGCCAGCTGTCGATGTGCGGGTCAATGTTGTGGGCGCTGGCGGGACCGAACAGAAAGGCCTCGCTTTGTTCCCAGTGTTTGCGCATGAGGCGCCACGATGTTCCGGCTTCGGCCATCAGTTGGCTGTAGTCCTCTTGCGCTTCCACTTTCGCCAGAATTTGCTGTGTCTGCTCCAATAGGGTCAAACCGGCATCGGCCATGGCGCTGTAGGTCGCAATCACGGTGTTGTTTACATACGGCGCTACCACTTGTTGTAAGGCCGCTTCTTTGTCGGTAGTAACACTGTCGTTACTGCTTTTCTCGCATGAACTCAGGCTGATAGCGAGCAACGCTATGCCGAGCATACATAATGCACTCTTGGGTGCTGTTCGTGAAATCTTCGTCATTTTTTCGTGTATTTATCGTTCTATTATTAGGTTATTATTGGGTGATTATTGGGTTATTATTAGGTTATTAAGCCAACGAAAAGCAGAGGAAAGCATTACAAGTTGTAGAAGCCTGCATATACGATACCTATTGCTAGCTGCGGCTCGTCATTATATATCTTTCCGCGTGTGCCGTCCGCGCGTGTGCCGGGTTTGAGAATGCCGTAGGAGAACTCTGCTTTGATGCCGATTTGAGGAATCGGAAAGTAGTTCACGCCCACTGCCGCACGGTGTCGGCCGCACCATGCGTACATATCGGTCGGCTTGTTGTCATAGCGGAACATCGAATCGTAGTAATCGTAGCGCCCGAACACATAGAACTGTTGTCCTTTCGCCACCAGTTTCTTGTTGAGCGAAAAGAAATCATAGCCGGCTTCTATCCCTGCCGCCAACGCATCCGATGCCACCCATTGCTTGCTGCTTACGCTTCCTTTCCGCATCGCAATGTTGTATTTGGTGATAGCGGCGGCATCGCTCAGGTGACCATAAGTAAAGCTGCCGCGAAGAATAACGCCGTAGTCCTTGTATGCAAAGTCAAACGAACCGATGCTCACCGTTCCCTTCACGTTCTTATAGGTACTCTCATCCAATTCCGTATTGCTTTTGCTCAGGGTATTTCGGAATGAGTTGCCGCAATAGCCGCTCAAACTCAGACGCAGGCCTTGAACACCCGTGTAATCCACGCGCGCTGCACCGGCAAACACGTTTGCTATCTTGAATTCATACGGACTGCCTGCACCGGGCTTCACCCAGTTTTTGCGGTTAAATCGGTCGCTGTCCAAGCCGGGAAGAAACATGGCTTGGTAGTGCCAACCGTTCTTGGTGCTTCCCATAAAAGTCAGGGCCACTTCGTGCCACGTACTCGGTATAATGGTGAACTCGCCTTCATTGCGATACACACCGAAATACTCGGTGGATTCATGGTGGGCGTTCAGTGCCCCGACGGGAATAACTTGCATACCCGCACGAAGAATGGCATAGCGGTTAAACTCTTTCTGTAGCCAGAATTGCTCCAACGCCACTTCTCCGCCACGCTCTATCTCGCTTTCATATTCTCCGCCTTCCTCTTCTTCTATCTCTATGGCTGACTCTGTGCCACCGTGCTCGAACTCAATCTCTGTCCCTACGCTCCAGCCTTTGCCGAAATCGTAACCCATATAGATTACCACATGCGGCAAATCGAACTCTCCGTAATGGTCTTTCGCATATTTCTCAGGTGTTTTGCCGTATCGCAGGTAGTTGTTGCTGTAAAAACAGTGCTTGGCAGTCACTTCTCCGTAGCCGCCAATCGTAAAGCGCCCTTTTCGTTTTAGGATTTTGGCTTTTTTGTTTCCTGCTTTCGTACTGTCTGTTTGGGCGGTATCGGTTCGTACCGTGTCTCTCGGTACGCGCTTGGTCGCACCCGACACGGCATCCACCTGCCTTGTGCCTGGCATCGCATCGGCAATCCCTATTTGTGGGGATACGCCTTGCGCCTGTTCCAAACGTTCTACACGCCGCAATAGGGCCTTTAAGTCGGCACTGCTCACTTTGATAGAGTCGTCCGCATGTACACCTAATGTACACAGAACGAGCAGAATAACTATACTTGTTTGTCTAAACATATTGCTTCTGTTTTTGTCTTTCTTTCACAATGCAAAATTACTACAATTCTTTCACCCCTGCAATCCTCATTGGTTGGGAAAAATGCGGCGCAGGTTATTTTTGTGCTTGTTTTTCTTGTCTGTCTCCGAAATTTGTTGTACCTTTGCAGCGGATTTCAAAAAAGGATTGGGTTTCCTCGGTTTGTGTATAGTCATATCACGGAACATATTGAGATAGACCGCCAAGAGCGGAGCGTGCGAAGGAACGGACAGAATGTCCATCTGACGGGGCTGGAATATAGTTTGTTGGACTTCCTTTCCGCCCGTGTCAATCGTATCTGCACCCGTCAGGAAATCCTTGACCATGTATGGGGTACGCGCTTTCAGTACGATACGGGTACAATCAATGTCCATCTCAATGCCTTGCGGCGCAAATTGGGGTGGAATAGGAATCAGCCCGTGGAAACGGTACATGGCGTTGGCTTTATTTTCCGAATCGAACAGAAAGTCTCTCGCTACACCATTGATTTGCAATCTTTTCTTGCTGACTGGCTGCGCAGTCACGAAGTGGAAATGGATTCTGCGGGAATAGTGCCGCACTTGCATCTCACGCCTTTTGTGAATGAACTGACTGTCGAACCGCAAGCCTTGCGGCAGATGTTGGATGGCTTCCTGACAGCATTCTTGCCGGGCGCTGAACCGGGTGCGCTTTCCATCAGTTCGCGCCTTACAATGCGTCATTTTATCCTTTCCTTGGACCTCAATGGCATGGTCAACGAACTGCGTATTCCTCTTTGTCCGGATGTGTAAACTTTCTTGTAACCGCACGCGGACGCTACGTTTCCTATCCCCAAATGTTGTGATTTTTGCTTCTTGTTCTTGCCTATATGGGATTTTTTGTGTAATTTTGCACCGTTTTTGATAAATGCTACTATGTACAAGGCAACGGATAAAATATGTGATTTGATGTCGCACGAAGAGGATGCGATTCAGATAATCAGTCGTTTCGGCTTGGAAATGGGGGTGGGGGAGCAGACCATCGCGCAAGTGTGCGAAGCCCACAATGTGCATACGCCTACCTTCTTGGCGGTTGTTAATTATAAGGTCTTCAAACGCCGTGCCTTGCCTGCAGATATCGATATCCCGACCTTGCAACGCTATCTCCGTAACGCGCATACCTATTTCCTTGACTTCCGCTTGCCGCGTTTGCGCAGAGCGCTTATCGAAGCGATTATCCCCGCCGACCCTACCACCAGAATACCCGGACTGATTCTGCGGTGTTATGATGAGTTTGTGGACGAAATCCGTATGCATATCGAGCATGAGAACGAAGGAAGATACGATGGGCATGAGCATGACGACCAGCGTATCACCGACAAACTGACTGAGATTAAGAATCTCATCATCAAGTATTATCCCACCCAACCCACTTCTGTCGAAGGCACTGTCACCTACACACTTATCGGGGTTATGAGCGATTTGTGGCATACTGAGCAGGATTTTGCCGACCATTGTGCCATTGAGGACAATATCTTGCGGCCGGCTATGACGAATACGCCTTTCCGCTCTTCACGCCGTCACGCTGTGGCAGAAACGGAAGACCTTTCTGACCGTGAACGCGATGTCTTGATTCAGGTGGTGCGTGGTTTAAGCAATAAGGAGATTGCGGATGTGCTTTGTATCTCGCAGCATACGGTGGTGTCGCACCGTAAGCATATCACCCGCAAATTGAACATTCATTCTACGGCCGGCCTCACCATCTATGCCATTGTCAACCACCTCGTTGACCTCAACAGCCTGGAATAACCTCTCGCTTCCATAAATCTGCACGAAAATGCAGATTTATTTTGTTATCTCAAAAAAAAGCAGTACCTTTGCACTCGATTTGGGAAAATGGATTCGTGACATATGGTATAATTATAAGTCGGAAGTTTTTTTCGGCTTGGTGTTGTTGGGTTGCGTGATGTTGAGCCATTGGTTGGCACGGTTCATCCCGGTGGAGCTCTTTGACGGTGTCATCACGGCAATTCAGAATACCTGTACGGCGACTGTGTGTTTCTTCGGTGCCGTGCCGATGTTCGTTCATTCGGAGGGTATCCGTATCCGTAAAGCATGGGGCTGGGTACTGCTCATATGGGGTCTTTTCGATACCTTCTTCCTGATACAGACGTATTTCTTGCATATGCCGGTGCTAAATATCGGAAACGATGCGATGAGTGCCTTCCAGTTGCTGGTAGCTAACCTGTTAGCATGGCTGCTGTTGGTCTATCCGCAGGAGGCGATTCGTCCGAACTGGCTTACTTTCCCCAAAGCGGTATGGCAACTGCTGCCGGTGTGCGCATTGGTGGGATTGGATTACTTGTTGCCGGTGGATCTGAGTTATGTCATCATGTGCTATCCGGTGCTGTTAGGGGTGATACTGACGCGCCACGTGCGCGCGTATAGAATATGGTGTGAGGAGAATTACTCGACCTTGGATAATATTGATGTCCAATGGATCGTGCGGTATCTGGTGATGTTGTTGGTGCTGGGTCTGTCGCTCTTCTATATGTGTCTGACGGATAACCCTGCCCGTTCGTTCACGCAGCAATGGTTGCTGCTGCTCCTGTTCGGCTACAGCACTGTGCAGATCCTCTTCCGTCCCGACCCGTGGAAACAGTTACGGAGCACGGCAGAAAAGGAACCCGAAGAACCGAATCCAGCCAATGCGGCGTATCGTGCGACTTTAGAGGAATGGATCGAAAAAGAGAAGCCCTATTTGAATCCGGACTTCCAGTTAATGGACTTGCGTCAGGTGCTGCCGCTCAACCGCAGCTATCTGAGCCAACTCATCAATAGCGAGTACGGTTGTACGTTCTACCAATGGGTCAATCACCTGCGTATCGAAGAAGCGAAACGCCTAATGCGTGAGCAGCCGGAGATCAAGATTCGAGAAGTGTCCGATCGCTGTGGCTTCTCTTCCCGCGTGACCTTCCACCGCACGTTCCTTCGCGAAACCGGTCAGACACCCAGCGAATGGATCGCAGCCCAGAACACTTTCGTTTTCAGCTAAATACGGTAGAACGCGATGAGGTTATCGCAAATTGCGAGAACCTTCAAGATTTGAAGTTCAATCCATCGCTACCATATTGTTTTACTGAACAAGGTGTTGCCATGCTTTCAGTAGTCCTTCATACACCTGTTGCCGTTCGCGTCAGTATCCTCAGCGGGGTATTTTCTTTGACGGACAAGTTTACGATGCATATCAGTTGGTGGCCGACTTTATCCGCAAAGCCAAGAAGCGGTTAGTGCTGATAGATAACTATATTGACGACACGGTATTGACGATGATGGACAAGCGAGGAAGTGGATTTGCTGGCAAAAATTAAGTAGTATGTTTCATCACTCCTTCCATCTAATTTAAGAACCATTTATAAAACAGGTGTAACACTTCGTAAAAAATTGACCCTTCAGGTGTAACACTTCGTAAAAATTGACCCGTGCATATTGTGTATGTGCGGGAAATCTTGTAATTTTGCGGAAAATTTTGGGTATTTATGACATTAGCTGTTCGATTTCGGTATCATGAGGCGAAGACGCCGACGTTTGACATTGTAGAGTTGAATCATGATCAATGGCGTGAGTTCTTTTGGTTGGAGCGCAGTATGATGCGCCTTGAGTGGATGATACATTTCTTGAATCGAGAGCATATGCGGCATGAGGTCAAAGAACTATGGTGGATACCGCTGGATGACCAAGACGGTTTGCAGATAGTTTCCACTAAAATACGAAAACAAGCAACAAACTAATTAACAATATTGTTTAACTAAAAATCTAAAATGTATGAGAAAAAAATTAAAAAAATTATTTACATTTCTTCTCGCCCTCGCAGCAAGCGTGGGATTGATGAATGCTGCCGTGGACGGCAAACTGCCGGGCGCATTCTCGGTGAGCGACACTAAAGTTGTCTATTTCTCGCAAGGAAACCTGCAGTACCAGGCATCCACCAACACCTGGCGTTTCGCCGAGAACCAGTATGAGGCTGTCGGCGCCAGCAACGGCTCCGGCAATGTCGCTCCGTACAACAACACCTCCTCCGCCAACCACTCGCCTTCCGCTTCCCAGACCGGCTGGATTGACCTCTTCGGTTGGGCAGCGAGCGGTATCAGCCGTACCGGTGTGAATGCTTATCAGCCGTATTCCACTTCTACCCAAAATGCGGATTACGGTACCACCTCCACTAAAAGCGCCAGCGAGACGCTCGGCAATTATGACTGGGGTAAGAACATGGGTGACGACTGGCGTACTCTGACCGCAGAAGAGTGGGGATACCTGATTGGTCCGGGTAACGGCGGTAATGATATTTTGGATCAGCGCGCCAATTACCAGTCCCTCCGCGGTCTGTGCAAGATCACCGTCAGCGGCACTGATTATCCGGGTATGATTATCCTGCCGGATGATATGTATAATAATCTTCCTACGGAGGGTGACATAGCTTCCAAGTGGGCTGCTTGTGCGGTAGCGGCAGGTAGTCTGGACTACACGCTTGCCACTTTCACGGAGGCAGAGTGGACTGCCCTGCAGGCAGCCGGTGCCGTCTTCCTTCCTGCTGCGGGCTACCGCAATGGTACGACTGTGAGCTACGCTGGTTTCTACGGGTTCTATTGGTCTTCTTCGGCTGCGTCGAATACGGACGCCTTCGGCTTGGACTTCAGCACAGCCACCCTGCTCCCGGAGTTCAAATACGGTCGGTACTACGGTTTCTCCGTTCGTCTTGTTTCGGAAACTGCTCCGAGTGGTGGTTCGACTCCGGCATCGACTTCTTCGGTGACGGCAGCAAGATTTGTTTATAACTACGACTGTCAGCGTAGTCCGGCTTTCCCTAAAGTAAATAATCCATGCAATCTTTCCGGATTCAAAGATCCATACGAAGGATATAAAGGATACAGAAATGGAAATATTGCCCTTGGTCCTTGGAAATTAGAGTTCGTAGCATACTATACTCCTTCCAATAACTATGATTGTGATTCACAGGTCAGTTCTGCAGCCTATCAGTACTACTCGGATTTGAGTTACGAAGAAAGGGAGGCGAAAAAATTGGAGATGCCTATTTTCCGTCTCTGGCAATATAATCTGGCAGCAAGAGAGTTCCAGCCCGCAGCGTATGGTCTCGTTTGTGCATATGCAGGAGAAGCCAATGCACAGGATCACGGTGCTTTGTTTGTCTCTTCCAATGGTATGGGTTGCTTCCTTTCGGGACATCAACACACGTCCAGTTTCGCCCTTACTTGCGAAAATGACCTGACTACAGGTTTGACAGCCTTGGTGGATGCTGCTTCTGCTCCTAGCGATCCGTATTATGATGTTGTATGGCCGGTTATCGTATCCATTGATGCTATCGGAACTGTAGAACTGTCTGAGCATTGCAAATATTATATTGAAGGTTCGCGCGCTGCGTATAATGCTTTGACCGATGAGCAGAAAGCGCAAGTCACCAATTATAGTACGTTGACCGATGCAGAAGAACAATGGGCTGATTTGGTCGCTGCTGCACAACCTTATGCAGACGCAGTAATCGGTTTGATCAACGCGATCCCGGATCCGGTTGTTTATACACAGGATTGCCAGGATAAGATTGATGCAGCGCAGGATGCATATGATGCATTGACCGATGGTCAGAAAATATTGGTAACGAACGCAGAGACACTGAAGAATGCTCCGTCCGATCTTATCAAAGCCGCTCCGTATGTGCATATTCTCTTTAAAGCAAATGGCAATGAAAAGAAGGTTGAGAATGTTACACTCCCGCGTGAGTTCACAGAAGCAGAGATGAGTACAACGCTTAAAGAACTATACGGTGTTGAAGGAGATTACGATATGTATGCTTATTCTAATGCCGATGCTGTGAATATTTCCGGCGGAGATTGGACAATTTATCCTTTTATGGGAAAGGTTAATGTTAATGGTGAATTGGATAAGTATGACCCACAAACAGGTTACGAATGGATTAATTTCAACCTCGAAATCTCTTTAGAGCTTCCGCCATTTGGTCCTGCTCCGGCTTCGACGGATGAGCAAGTACCGACGAATGCTGACCCGGTGAACCCGAGTTATCACTACTCGACCTTCTTCCACAGCACACAGAACTACAAGCTCACCAACGATGGTACAGAGGCGTTCATCGCTGACCTGAGCGGTAACGACCTCGTGCTGACAGAGATTGCAAACGGAACCCAAGTCATTCCGGCTAACACGGCGGTTATCCTCCGCAAGTCCGGTTCGGCTGAGCCTGTTGTCCTCACCCCGACGGAAGAGAACGGCGTAAGCTTCAGCGCTCATAACAGTCTCGAAGGTGTGGATGTCGCTACCCCGATAGCGAGCATAGACGGCCTGACACAAGATAACTGCTACGTACTGAGTGGTACCGACCAATACGGTGTAGGCTTCTATCGCATCTTAGGTAACCAACTCAAGGCACATAAGGCATACGTGATCTACAACGGCAGCCAGAGCAACGCTCCGCGTCGCATGCGCTTTGTCTTCAACCAAGAGCAGGTGGTAACCGGCATTGATAACGCAAACGCAGATATCAAGGCCGAGAAACGCATCGAGAACGGTCAACTCATCATCATTAAGAATGGCGTACGCTACAATGTACAAGGACAGGTGATCAAATAAATTTGATATTTGATATTTGAAATTTAAAATTTGAGATTTTATGAAAAAGAACTATATTAATCCCTCTGTGCAAGTAGCACAAATCGCTTTAGAGTCTATGGTTTTAGCAGGCAGCAGCCATGCCAACACCATGGATATCCACAGCGACATCCCCAGCGATCAATGGTGATTACGGTTACCGGTTATCGGTTACCGGTGATAGAAAAAACGCATCTTCGGGTGCGTTTTTTTGCATTTATGTGGAAAAATTGACACCCTAAGGGTAGTTTGCGTAAAAAAATGACCTAAAAAAGGTAGTTTGCGTGCAGTGTTTGCTGCATTTTTGTACTAATTTGCACTAAATTGCGGTTAATTGGTGTGTTTATTCGTACTTTTATACTAATTTGCCCTAAAGTGCGGAGATTTTGAGGCTGCCTACCTGACCACTTCGTTACCACTCTGTTCCGTTACAGAACTATTCAAAATTGGTCTATAGGTTAAAAGGTTATCAGACTCCCGCCCTGCTTGCTAAAATTTTCAACTCTATTTGAAAAAATATAAAAATTCTTGCAATTTTTCTTGTGTATTTGAAAAAAATACAGTATCTTTGCAGCGGATTTTAATCGAGTGCATTTTTTGCACGAGAAAAATACGCATTGAGGGATTTTTAAAATATCGCTGATATGTTAGATCAAATTCGCAAGTACAATTTATGGGATGGCAATGTGCCGGAGTTGGGATTTCTGCGTACCAATTACACGGACCGGATACATGCTGCGACAGGCAATAACCTCGTAAAAGTGCTTATCGGTCAACGTCGTGCCGGTAAAAGTTTTGTGCTACGTCAATTAGCTAAACGACTGATCGGCGAAGGTGTTCCTGCGCAGAATATCTTATATGTAAACAAGGAGTATCTGGAGTTTGGTGATGTCAAAACGGCTGAAGATTTGCAGCAGTTATACCAAGAATACCGTTCTATATTTCATCCCCAAGGAAAGGTGTATCTTTTCTTGGACGAGGTACAATTGGTGTTGCAATGGGAGCAGTTCGTCAATTCGCACTCACAGGATTTTGCAGAACCGCAAGAACTGTTCATAAGCGGTTCCAACTCTGATTTGCTATCAGGAGAGTTGGCTTCCTTGCTTTCCGGACGGTACGTTGAGTTTGAGATATTGCCGTATAGTTTTCAGGAATATACAGCGATGGAGAGTCTGCCAACGACACGAGCCAACTATCTCCAATTTCTGCAAATGGGAATGTTGCCGGAGCTGTTTCATTTGAATACGGAGGATATGCGGCGCAATTATGTGTCTGCTGTCAAAGATACGGTTATGTTGCGGGACATAGTGCGTCGATACAATGTCAAAGACCCGCAGTTATTGGAAGACCTGTTCCGCTATCTGGTTAATAATGCCGGACACTTGGTTTCTGTTTCCAATATTGTCAATTATTTTAAATCACAAGGACGCAAAACCAACTACGAGACCTTGTCTTCGTACATATCTTATCTTGGTAAGGCTTTCTTGATGCACAAGGCAGAGCGGTATCATATAGCCGGAAAAGAACTGCTTTCCGGTAACAGCAAGTACTACAGCAATGATCTTGCTTATTACAACTATCTGTATCGCGGTTTTTCCTATGGGATGGGCAGTCTGTTGGAAAATGCTATCTATTTGGATATGCGTCGTAAGGGATGGCTGACGTATGTTGGCGTGCAAGGACAATCGGAAGTGGACTTTGTTGGCATAAAAGGCGAGCAGAAGATATACGTGCAAGTCTGTTGGGAGATGGCGGGTGACGAAGAGACAGCTAAACGTGAGTACGCGCCATTATTGAAAATAGCAGATCAGTATCGCAAAGTAGTTGTGTCGTTAGACGAAATCCGATTCCCGAACAACAACGGCATAGAGCATCTCTTCCCGTGGGAGTTTACTGCTATCCTATAATAGAAGAGATAGGAAATAGTCAGTCGTTCCTCGTACCATCAAACGCGAACTTGCTGCCTTGCAGAAACAAGGCATTATCATCCGTGAAGGGAATACAAGTGCTAAGAAATGGATTGTATCTGGCAACATTTCGGAACTTACAACAGATTCAAAATAAAGCCTACAACGCCCCAAGTGCACGGCTAAAGTAAGCACTGATAATCATTGCATTACAAAGAAAATGCAATAAAAATGCAAAAAAGTTGCATTTCAGGTGATAGATTTTGCCTCTTTTTTGCATTATATATGGAGGGGTATATAAAAACACAAGATATATGAACAAAAACCATTACTATGATTATTGGAACGACCGGCATCTGATTAATATAGAGCCGGAGAAAATGGACAGGTACGCTGCTGATGAAGG
>Ga0256405_10000464_pt1 | contig 133973 bp, 113 predicted proteins | sample RumenRJG_02DNA_FD_189096 | JGI IMG/M metagenome (GOLD analysis project Ga0256405, IMG submission 189096) | Bovine rumen microbial communities from Lethbridge, Alberta, Canada - RJG_02 | ecosystem: Host-associated > Mammals > Digestive system > Stomach > Rumen | place: Canada: Alberta...
GTCCTGACCCTTGGCGCCGACGAGGTTACCGGTACGACCGGTGAATTCGATTACTGAACTAAATGTACCCATAATACTTAAAAATTTAAATGGTTAATAATTTTTTTGTTTTTCAAACGGTGGCCAGCCGTTTTCAAAAGCGCTATAATAATAAAATAAGGGTGCCCCAATGGTTAAATTTGTATAAATTAACAGATAGTGTTAAATTTGTCCTAATTTAACTCAAAATTTAACCATTTTTAACCATAATATGGGCCATTTTAACAAAGTTTAAATCTGTAACTAGATATATTCCGAAGGAAAAAGGTTTATAAAATTTATAGATTTCGCGACCCCCGAAGGGGCGATGAGCTCCGTTGAATCAAATTAATTGCAGCGAATAGTGCTACGAGCGGGAGATATGTCTCCGAGCGGAGCGGATTTCGAGCGGAGTTAGACCGGAGTTAGAGCGGACCTAGAGCGTAGGAAGACCGAGCGATGAAAATAGGGTTCGCGGACATCAGCCTTCGTTCGTTGGAGGATTTGCATAAAAATGCATAAAGATTCTCCGTACAATAAGAAATAAACAATTATCATTCTATAATTATGTCAGTATTTAAGGATAAGGTACTCCTGATTACAGGTGGTACTGGTAGTTTTGGTAATGCTGTACTGAACAGGTTCCTGAGAACAGACATCGGAGAAATCCGCATTTTCTCGCGTGACGAGAAGAAACAGGACGATATGCGTCACGACTTCCAGGCACGTATGCCGGAGGTGGCCAACAAGATCAAGTTTTACATCGGTGACGTGCGCAACAAGAGCACATTGAAGTACGCTATGAAGGGGGTAGACTATGTGTTTCATGCCGCCGCCCTCAAGCAGGTGCCCAGCTGCGAGTTCTTCCCCATGGAGGCCGTGAAGACCAATGTCATCGGTACCGACAATACCCTCGATGCCGCCATTGACGCGGGTGTCAAGTGCGTCATCTGCCTCTCCACTGACAAGGCCGCTTATCCCATCAACGCCATGGGTATCACCAAGGCCATCGAGGAGAAAATCGCCGTTGCCAAGAGCCGTCTGAGTGGTGACACTAAGATTTGCTGCACCCGCTATGGCAATGTCATGTGCGGCCGCGGCAGCGTCATCCCATTGTGGATAGACCAAATCCGCAAGGGTAACCCCATCACCATCACCGAACCCAGCATGACCCGCTTTATTATGAGCCTCGAAGAGGCTGTGGACTTGGTGCTCTTTGCCTTTGAGAACGGCAAGAATGGTGATATCCTTGTCCAGAAAGCCCCCGCCTGTACCATCCAGACCCAGGCTGAGGCCGTTGTGGAACTCTTCAAACACCAAGCTCCTAATAATCCTGAGATTCGAGTCATCGGCATTCGTCACGGTGAGAAGATGTATGAGACTCTGCTGACGAAGGAAGAGGCAGCCAAGGCCGTTGATATGGGCAACTTCTATGCTGTGCCTGCGGACAACCGCGATTTGAACTACGACAAATTCTTCAAGGAGGGTGACACCAAGAGGGCGTTGATTGATGAGTTCAACTCGAATAACACGAGGATACTGAACCTCGAGGAGACGAAGGAAAAGATAGCTTCACTGGAATACATCCAAAACGAGCTGAATGGGGTGATGAATGTCGTGAAGTGAATCTTTTCATTACTTCTGCCTATATAATAATACTAATAGTATCCTAATCCATATCCCTGCTTTTTTATATGTATGTCTCACTCAGGTGTTTGAAAGCAGAGCACGGTGATGCGTTTATCATTGCAGTCGGTCAGGGAGATGATTTGCATTATATTGTGGTTGACGGCGGCCCTTCGTCCAAGTTCTGCATAGAAGAAGTTGTAGATGAGCTTAAAGCCATTCCGTTTGTGGATTTGATGATTCTGACTCACTTTGATGATGACCATATCGCAGGACTTTTAGCCTATCTTGAATCATTCAAAGACTCGACACTGCCTGTTAGGGAGATTTGGGCAAATTGTTCCAAGGAGATACGCGTACATACATCTTCAGATATCAGCTATTCGCAGGCCAATACCATGTATGAATACCTGAACACTTTTTGTTCTAAACAAGAACTGATACGGAAGAACATTATTAACAATACCCTGCCAAAGATTGATCTGGGATTCTGCAAGATACAAGTCTTGTCGCCCACACCGGCAGCATTGCAAACAAACTTAAATCAGTATGTTCGCACAACTGCGACGATAGCATCAAGACGAGTGGAAAACGACCGGGACATACCTTTGGAGGAGCTTGCAACGCGAGAGCACAAAGAATCCGAGGATGGTGATGATATCATCAACCGTTCTTCCGTTGCATTCCTGCTTGAAGCCGAAGGTAAGACAGTGTTGATGATGGGAGATGCCGACCCGTGGATCGTCTATCATAAACTGGTTGACTTGGGTTACTCCGAAACCGCACCTCTCAAAGCAGACTTGATAAAAGTATCGCACCACGGGAGCAGAAACAATACTTGTATGCAATTACTGAACATTCTGGACTGCAACAAATTCTTATTGTCAACCAACGGAGGTTTCGGTAATTCCTACCATCCTGACAGGGAAACTCTGGCTAAATTGTTGATTAGTGCAAAGAGAAAAGAAGACAGTCAAGTGTGCCTGTATTTTAACTATCCTAAGGATACAATAGAGAGTAGGACTGGAACATTGCTTACAGAGGAAGAAATGCAAGACTGCAATTGCATCGTCAATGATAATGTGGACACAATTCTAATATCATAAGGTTTTACGAAAATGTCCTATTACAAGCAACTGACAGTCAGAATAGAATTGCACGATGCTGATGGCAACTTGCAATATACAGGGAGCGGCATAGCCTGTGCTTATCAGATGAGGCAGTATGTCCTTACTGCATATCATTGCATTAACCCGAAAAGCAATCCTCGTCTGGAGAACTGGACAATTAGTCTGTTTACAGAAAACGGGCAGCATATACAATTAGTACAGGTGGTCGAAGAATTACAAGCAAATGATATTGCCGTAATCGAAGTCGAGCATCCGGATTCATCCATAACAGAGGACAAGGTGCAGTTGTATTGTACTGACGTATATCCGGAGAAGTACCTGTTCCGGGGCTTTCCACAGTTTATGGATTATAAAGCACATACTTTCCAGGTCGTTTACAGCGATGATAACTGGTGGAATTTCGTTCTCCAGGATGTGAGTGCCGAGCGTAAGTCCGCCATCAATTTACTTGAGGGTGCTTCAGGCTCAGGTGTATTGTTCGACCGAAGAGGTAAATACTTCATCGTCGGCATAGTGCTTCACCTGCACGACACGGAAGGCTCGCTCAATCAGGTCTATGTGGCCCCTATATCTGAGTTTAAAGCCATTCTTCCTGATGCCGCCTTCAAAACTTTCGGCGCTGATTTGCTTAAGGATTGGGAGGAAGGAATGGACGAAGAACTGACCAAAAAGCAAATCGATGAGCTGAAACGAGAGCAAATCGCTTGGATAGATAATATTGTGCGCAAGCTAAAAGTAATGTACCCTGAGCAGTATCAACAGAAGCTTAATACGTTCTTGGGATACTACGTGAAAGGACGCGAGTTCTTTGTCAAGCAGGGAGAATCCAATTCTACATTCCGGGATGCCCTCAGCAAAATGACGGAATCCTTTTTCGCAGAGAATCAGCCTGATGCTCAGATTTATGTAGATACTCCGGGTGAAGCTGAAACTAAGTTCAACAGTCTGAAGGACGAACTGGTCAACGAGATGTCAGCCTTTATTCCAGAGGACAGCAAGTCCAACAAGGTTGGCAATAACTATGCACGTTATCGTCTGACCGAAAGACTTTTGGTTTGTACATTGGAATACATTAAGAGGGAGGGATGATGATGGAGAATGTTAAGACATATTCGGCGGACGTGCCTCTTTATATCACGAACCCCATATTCCAGCTTGTGGCAGTATTGCTTATTATCGCCAACTGCACTAACAACAAGAACAATACAGCAAGCATTGGCCGCATAATGCTCTATATGTGGGGACTTGGCAGTAAAACAAACTTGCAGAAACTTGTCTCGCTCAAGAAAGCAAAGAACATAGACGACATACCCGTCACGTCAGATGCCCAGATTATTACCGTCGTCCGGCAGTGCGTCAATGACAATCTGGTCTCTGTAGGTAGAGACGGGCTATATGCTTTGACGAGCAGCGGTGCAGCTCTGCTGTATAAATTGAGGGACACAAATCTCTATCAAGAAATCTATTCAGATTTGAATGCTATAGGGAAACTTCCCGAAACCTATTTGACACAGTTAAAGATAAATTGGTATGCTGAGGTTTGAACGGTTCCGTCTGAAGATAGAGGCGGAGAATTATGCCACCCACCAGCGGAAGACTTTCGGTCGGGATATAATCCTAAACAATGGTCTGAACATCATCGTCGGAGAGAACACCTCTGGCAAGTCAACCATTGCCAAGTGCTTCTATTACGCGCTTGGTATGGAGCAGCTCATTGAAGGCCGTTCTGGACTGGATGCGCTGGACAAATCCGTCAAGGAAAGCTTCGAGATCACCAATGCAGAGGGCAAGAAAGAGTTTTGGGAGGTAAAGAATTCAGTTGTCTATGCAAAACTGACAAATTCAGAGGACAAGCACATTACCATTGCCCGTCGCATTGCTGGCGATAACAATAACGCCCAGAAAACGGTCATTGTACGATTTGATGATTCTAAAGCCAAGGAGAAGAAAGAATACTTCCTTCAGGCGCCTGGCGACCACAATCCGCCTAATGGCTTCTATCATTTGCTTGCAGAATTTGCGGGACTTGATATTCAGGAAGTCCAGAGCACAGGCGACGGAGACACGCTGCTTTATATGCAGATTGTTTTTGCCTTGAGCTTTATCGAACAGTCTCGCGGATGGACAGATTTCTTTGCCACAATGCGGACAATGAATGTGTTTCGTGCCAAACAGACGCTGGTGGAGTACGCGCTGAGCGTCAGTGTTGATACTACTGTCAAGAGTCGCCGCTCGCTGCTCGACCGCCGTCACGCATTGGAGAACGAATGGGATGGCATTATGAACGAAGTCCATAGCATAACAATGTTGAACGACTTAATCCTCAGAGAAATCGGCGTCCTGAAGGAGCAGAAGCATCGGCCTGAGTCACTTTCAATCGGCCCTAAAGATGAGTCTAGAAGTGTTGAGGATTATTACAACGGGTTAGCTGAACGCTTGCGCAATGCGCAGAATTATCAGCAACAGCCGGATACACCGTCGGAGAGCGTATCCCAATATAAGAGTCTTAAGGCAGAGTATGATGCTATCACAGAACAGTACGAAGACTTCCTTGGAAAGTATAATGCAGAAAAGAGCAGGTTGGCTTCGGTTGACTATCAGCTGGAAAGAATAACTGAAGAGATAAAGACCAACGACAATCTGATGCAGGTTTCCAATCTGATTACTTCCGACCAGATCGAGTTCTGCCCGATTTGTCATCAGAAGATGCCGGTTGCCCACTCCCACGTCAATCTGCAATTACAGGGCCAAGACCTTAGGAACAATATCGAACAGCTCAAGAAACAGCGTTCTTTCCTCGATAGTTTGAAAAAGCGGCTGGCTGTTACGATTGACGAGAAGTCTATCTACCTCCAGTATTACGACCGCTTGCTACGAGATAAGAAAGTAGAGTTGGATCAGGCCTTTGAACAGATGGGCGACAATGCCCGAGTCCCTTCGCGTGTTGAAATGTACAACGAGGCAGAATTGCGGTTAAAACTATCTCATCTGGAGCAAATCATAGAGCGCAAAGATGGCTGGGAGAAACGGCTCCAAACTATTTACGACGAGTATGTGAATGTTTCGACCCAATACCGGAAGCTGAAAGAAGCCAGGAAGAACGCCGTTGACAGCAGTTTAGCCCAATTGGAGAGCAAATTCCGCGAACAGGCTTCCCTTTATGGCTATTCCAGTCATAGTACGCAGACCCTGGGATTGAATATGGACCGCCAATCAGGTTACTGCTATTTCCCTGTTGTGATAGAGGGCGAAGACATAGAAGATCCTGTTCGTCCTGTCTCTTCTTCTTCCGACTTTGTACGTTGCGTTTGGGCATACTACCTATCATTGCTAGAGGTCTCTAAACGGCACCCGGGCTTTGTGTTGATGGACGAACCTTGTCAGCATTCGATGAAAGAGCAAAGTCTTCGTGCATTGTTCAGGCATTGCTCTGAATTGAAAGACAAACAGATTATCCTCTTCTGCTCCTCAACTCCAAAGGCTGAGTCAGACAATGGTGTCTCAGAGGAAAGAGGTGTTGAAGATATGCTTAAATCTTCACAGCTGAAGGAGGGAGAAGATTATACCATAATGAAGATTCGTGATCATTCGATTGATGAATTAGTAACGAAAAAATAACCGAGAATAGATACTTCTTGGACAACAATTCCCCCCCTCCATACTCTATAAAAAGTATAAAACTTAATTGTATAAATAAATGGTGAACTCAATTTCTAGCAAATCGGATAGTGTACAGGTGGTTTACGAAAACTATTTGGAAAACAGGTATATAGTTAATCGTCGTTATCAGAGGAAACTTGTTTGGACACAAGAGGAGAAAAAAGCTTTTGTGGATTCTTTATTGAACCAGTATTCAGTCCCACTCTTCTTGTTAGCACAGAATACAGATGCAGAAGGTAGTATTTCATTCGAGATTATAGATGGAATGCAAAGGTTAAATGCCATTGTTTCCTTTATTGAGAATGAGTATTCTATCCCATGGGAAGGTAAGCAGTATTTCTTCGATTTGGATACTCTTGCAAGCACTCTTAATTTGAAGCAGTCTGGTAAGTTGCAACAGAACCTTCCTGTTCTTCCCAAAGAGATTTGTATGAAGATAGTTTCTTATCAGATACCATTTTCATACATAATAGCAGATCAGCAGAGTATTGAAGAAATTTTCCGTAGAATCAATTCTTTTGGCAAGCAACTTTCTGGACAGGAAATTCGTCAAGCAGGTGCAGTTGGCGTGTTTTCAGATATGGTTAGAAAAATATCATCGACCATCAGAGGAGACGTGTCAGTAACAGACAAGCTCCCTTTAAATGATATGAAGCAGATAAGCTTGTCGAATGTTCATCTAAAGTACGGAATAGAAGTTGGACATATTTGGTGGGTCAAACAGCATATTGTGACACCTCAAAATATCAGAGTATCCAGAGATGAGGAACTAATAGCGTGGATTCTTTCCTATATAATTTTAGGAAAGAAAATAGCACCCTCTGCTAAAGCGCTTAATCGTTTATACCGGTACGATCTTCTTGACAAAGAAGGAAATAATCAGGCAGCATTGGTAGAGTCCCGCATACGTGAACTTGGAGCCGAAAATATCATCAGTTGGTTTTGTAAGACTTTTTCTGTTCTCTTAAATATCCTACATACTTCTGGCAGGGATTTTAGGACTTTAATTTTTACTGAAGATGAGGCTGAAGGTCTGGTTAGAACATTCCAGATTGTGTTTCTTGCCCTTTATGAGTTGCTCTATAAAGAGCACAAGCAAGTCTCCAATATGGAAGAGTTAATAAAGCATTTGGATGGTATAGGAATGACAATTCTGAAGGGTATTATAAAAGACGCATGGACTGCTGATACGCGATATAACCGAATTCAAGCAGTTAAGGGAGTTATATCTCCATACTTCAAGGAATCTCGTGGTGAAGATGTCGCGAAAGACAATTGGGTGTTAGAGATTGATAATATAATGCGTCTTTCAACACTTGAAGGTTCTCAATATGACTTCAAGGCAGGTTTCCATAACTTTACCGATTCTCAGTTCAATATAGAATTGGTAAAACGATGTATTCGACTTCTTACCGCAGCGGTAAATAAGGGACCTAATACTCACGGCTATGTTTTGGTTGGAATATGTGAAACTAAAGCGTCCTACGATTCCTTTAAGTCTTTCTATCATACGTCTATTGGGTCCAAGTATCAAAACACAGATTTGTATGTCACAGGTATAGATGAGGAAGTGAAGCGATTTTATGGAGGATCCTATGATAATTTCCAAAATGCTATTATCTCGATTATAAAGAAAGAACCGATAGAGGACGATGTAAAGCATTTTATCATTACTCATCTACGTTTCCCTAAGTATTATGGAGTAACATTGATGATGATGGAGTTACAATCTGGAGACAGCCCTGTTACTTATGAAGACACTTACTACGAGAGACAGGGTAATAATGTCATAAAAGTTGAAGGCGTTAAGGGAATGAAAGCCGTTGAGGCTCGTTTTTGACCGAATTCCTATTGTATTGGATTATAATTCTTGTACTTACGTGTAGCTGGAGGCAATGGGCTGTGGACCGCTATCATAAGAATGTTTAATAGGACAAGCCAAGCGGCTATGCCGAGCGCTATAGCAGTAGGCCTTGCCCCATCTCTTACAGATAACAATAAAAAACATATAACAATGAAAGGTATAGTTTTAGCAGGCGGCAGTGGAACCCGCCTTTATCCAATCACAAAAGGTGTTAGCAAACAATTGCTTCCCATTTATGACAAACCGATGGTCTATTATCCCATCAGTGCTTTGATGTTGGCAGGAATTAGGGATATTCTGATTATCTCCACACCTTACGACCTGCCGGGCTTCAAACGCTTACTTGGTGACGGCTCTGACTATGGTGTACACTTCGAGTATGCCGAGCAGCCCAGTCCTGACGGACTGGCACAGGCTTTTATCATCGGAGAGAAGTTCATAGGTAATGACTGTGCTTGCCTTGTCCTTGGTGACAACATCTTCTACGGTAGTGGATTCACAACGCTTTTAAGGAATGCAGTGAAGGATGCGGAAGAAAACAAGAAAGCAACCGTTTTCGGCTACTGGGTATCCGACCCCGAGCGCTACGGAGTTGCTGAGTTTGACAAGCAGGGCAATTGTCTGAGCATTGAAGAGAAACCTAAGGAGCCAAAGAGTAACTATGCCGTAGTAGGTCTCTATTTCTACCCTAACAAAGTGGTGAACGTGGCCAAGACAATTAAGCCCAGCGCAAGAGGGGAGTTGGAGATAACCACCGTCAACCAGGAATTCTTGAAGGACGGCGAATTGAAGGTACAGGTCTTTGGTCGTGGTTTCGCGTGGCTAGACACCGGCACGCACGACAGCCTGGCTGAGGCAAGTACCTTCGTGGAGGTCATTGAGAAACGCCAAGGCTTAAAAGTCGCCTGTTTGGAAGGTATTGCCTACCGCAATGGATGGATTACGGAGGAGAAGATGCGTGATTTGGCAAAACCGATGCTTAAGAACCAGTACGGCCAATATTTGCTTAAAGTTATCGATGAGTTGAAAGAAGAGATTTCGTCCGATACGTTTAGAAAATAAATGGTCATGAAGAGTATTGTCATCACCGGCGGAGCCGGTTTCATTGGAAGCCACGTGGTACGGCTCTTTGTCAACAAGTACCCCGAGTATAAAATCATCAACCTCGACAAGCTGACCTACGCCGGCAACCTCGCCAACCTCAAGGACATCGAGAACAAGCCCAACTACCGCTTTGTCAAGATGGACATCTGCGACTTCGACGGTGTCTACAAGCTGATGCAGGACGAGCACATCGACGGCATCATCCACCTCGCCGCCGAGAGCCATGTCGACCGCTCCATCAAGGACCCCTTCACCTTCGCACAGACCAACGTCATGGGCACCCTCAGCCTCCTGCAGGCCGCCAAGTGCTACTGGGAGACCCTGCCGGAGAAGTTCGAGGGCAAGCGTTTCTACCACATCTCCACCGACGAGGTCTACGGCGCCCTCCAGATGACCCACCCCGAGGGCATCAAGCCTCCGTTCACCACCAAGGCCTCCAGCGGCAAACACCACCTGGCCTACGGCGAGCAGTTCTTCACCGAGGACCTCAAATACCAGCCCCACAGCCCCTACAGCGCCGCCAAGGCATCGAGCGACCACTTCGTCCGCGCCTTCCACGACACCTACGGTCTCCCCACCATCGTCACCAACTGCTCCAACAACTACGGCCCCTACCAGTTCCCCGAGAAGCTCATCCCCCTATTCATTAATAATATACGCCACCGCAAACCCCTGCCCGTCTACGGCAAGGGCGAGAACGTGCGCGACTGGCTCTACGTCGAGGACCATGCCCGTGCCATCGACCTCATCTTCCACAAAGGCAAGGTAGCCGAGACCTACAACATCGGCGGCTTCAACGAGTGGAAGAACATCGACATCATCCGCGTGCTCATCAACACCGTCGACCGCCTCCTCGGCCGCCCCGAGGGGCAGGACATGGACCTCATCACCTACGTCACCGACCGCGCCGGCCACGACCTGCGCTACGCCATCGACAGCAGCAAACTGCAACGCGAACTTGGTTGGGAGCCCAGCCTCCAGTTCGAGGAAGGCATCGAGAAGACCGTCCGCTGGTATCTGGACAACGAAGTTTGGTTAGAAAATGTTACATCCGGTAAATACCAGGAGTACTATCACGATATGTACGACAAGATGTAGTGGATGGATAACGCGAGAAGTCCAGTGGACTTCGAGGCGAGGCTTGCAGGAGAACTCCGAACATTAATAACTATATGAAATATTACGGCGATAGATATGTACAAAGGTAGATAAAATGTCAGAAGTTTCATTGAAAGATAAAACAGTTTCAGGTGTCGGTTGGAGTGCCGCTGATGCTTTCTTAGGGCAAGGTGTAACCTTCCTTGTAGGGTTGGTATTGGCACGTATTCTTTCGCCCGACGAATATGGGCTTATAGGCATTGTCACCATTTTTACTACTATATTACTTGGTTTTGTTGACAGCGGTTTCTCGAGTGCCTTGATAAGGAAGAAAACTATTACAAAGGAGGATTATAACACTCTCTTTTTCTTTAATATGGTAGTGAGTGTTATGATGTATGCTCTTCTTTTTGTTGGTGCTCCTTTTATTGCATCGTTTTTCGGACGTACGCAATTGGTGTCATTGGCTCGTGTGACAGGTCTGCTGTTAATCATTCAGGCCTTTTCAATCGTACAAAATACCATCCTTGTCAAGAGGATAGATTTCAAAACCAGGACAAAGTGTTCCGTTATAGGTGCGGTTGGGAGTGGCGTCATAGGTATAGGGATGGCTCTAATGGGGTATGGAGTGTGGTCTCTTGTCGGACAGCAGTTGTCACTACAGTTGCTCTTTACAGCGTGTTTGTGGTTCTTCAACCGTTGGGTGCCGACATTTAAGTTTAGTAGAGAGAGCTTAATATACATGTGGGGGTTTGGTTGGAAATTGATGTTGAGTGGATTCCTCGACCGATTATGGGCACAATTGTACCAAGCCGTGGTGGGCAAATTCTATAACTCAGCTACTCTCGGCCAATATACCAGGTCGAAAGAGTACGCCAGCCTATTCTCCAGTAATCTGACATCTATAGTTCAGCGTGTTACTTATCCTGTGCTTGCCGAGGTGCAAGATGACAAGCAGCGTTTGGTGGCAGGTTACCGAAGGATTATCAAGACTGCCATGTTTGTGACTGCTGTGTTTATGCTCTCACTTGGTGCTGTTTCAGAGCCGCTCATCTATTGCCTGATTGGTCCACAGTGGCACATGGCAGCCACTTTCCTGCCATTGATATGTATTAGCATGTCTCTATATCCGCTACATGCTATTAACCTTAATATGTTAAAGGTGCAAGGTAGGAGTGACTTATTCCTATACTTGGAGATTGTTAAGAAGGTTATTGCGATTGGACCAATTTGTTTGGGAATATTTATAGATATCTATTGGATGTTAGTTGGCAGCATAATAACAGGTATTATCGCTTTCTTTCTTAATACTTACAATACTGGAAAATCTTTGCACTACACTTCATGGAAGCAATTGAAAGATATTGCCCCTTCGTATGGTATCGCCACTTTGGTTGCCGTTAGCGTTTATTTCTTCAAATATCTTCCTCTTTCCTATTGGGCCATTCTTCCTATCCAGATTGTTGTGGGAGCAGTTGTCTTCTTTTTGGTATGCGAAAAGACAAAGATGGAGGAATATGTGGTTGTAAAGGAAATTGCTATGCAGTATATCTCAAAACTCAAAAAGAAATAAATCATTCTTAATATGAATAAACAAATCACCGTCACCTCGCCGTTATTGCCCAATATCGACGAGTTTAATCAGATGCTCAAGGAAATTTGGGCAAGCAAATGGATTACCAACAACGGGCAGTTCCATCAGCAGTTAGAAAAAGCGCTTGCTGAATATTTGAAGGTTCCTTATATTAGCCTTTTCACCAATGGTACACTCCCGTTGCTCACTGCATTACAGGCATTGCGTATCACGGGTGAGGTCATCACTACGCCCTACAGCTTCGTGGCTACTACCCACAGTATCTGGTGGAATGGCTGCCGTCCTGTTTTTGTGGATATTGAAGAAGAAACTTGCGGCATCGACCCAAATAAGATTGAAGCTGCCATCACTCCTAAGACCACGGCCATTATGCCGGTGAGTTGCTATGGCAAGCCTTGCAAGATGGACGAGATTCAGGCTATTGCCGACAAATATGGCTTGAAAGTGATCCACGATGCCGCTCATGCCTTTGGTGTGTTTGTGAATGGCGAGAGTTGGGTTGGCAAAGGCGACTTAATTTCACTTTCGTTCCATGCCACCAAGGTTTACAACACCCTTGAAGGTGGAGCTATGGTGATGCACGACGAGGCGACTAAGAAACGGGTTGATTTCTTGAAGAACTTTGGCTTTGCTGGCGAGACCGAGGTAGTGGCTCCGGGCATCAACAGCAAGATGGATGAGGTGCGTGCCGCTTACGGGCTACTTAACTTGAAGCAGGTGGACGAGGCTATCGAGAAGCGCCATCAGGTGGCGGTGAAGTACCGCAATGCCTTGCGCAACGTCTCTGGCATCCGTTTCTTTGACGATATGCCAGGCGTACGCCACAACTATAGCTACTTCCCCATCTTCATCAATGCCGAAGAGTTTGGTCAGACGCGTGATGAGCTTTACTTTAAAATGAAGGCTGATGGAGTGCTGGGTCGTAGATACTTCTATCCGCTCATCAGCACCTTCAGCACTTATCGCAGCCTGCCCAGTGCCGGTGCCGAAAACTTGCCAGTGGCCACCAAAGTCGCCAACGAGGTCATCTGCCTGCCGATGCACCATGAATTGAAAGATGAAGATATTCAAAGAATTTTAAGCATCATTATAGGAAAATGAAAATATTAGTTTTAGCTGGTGGCGCCGATCAGATTGCACTTATTCAAGAGTTGAAAAAACGCGGTCATCAAATTATTCTGGTGGATTATTTTGAAAATCCACCAGCGAAGAAATTTGCTGACTGTCATATTGTGGCAAGCACATTGGATCTTGTAAGTGTTGAACAGATTGCGAAAGAAGAAGGCGTTGACCTTGTTTGTACAGCTTGTACTGACCAAGCATTGTTGACAGTTGCTTGTGTATCCGAGAAGTTGGGTTTACCATGTTATATCAGCTATAAGACAGGACTAAATGTTACAAACAAGTCCTATATGAAAAAGGTCCTTATGGCGAATAATATTCCAACTTCAAAGTACACTATACTTTCCACAGATGATGAATCACAGATAGATGGATTTATTTTTCCGTTGGTTGTAAAACCAGTGGATTGCAATTCATCTAAAGGGGTAAAGCGTATAGAAAATAATGAGGAGTTTCACAAATACACTTTAGAAGCCATCAATTTTAGTAGGACGAAAACGGCAATTGTTGAAGAATTTGTTGAAGGAAGGGAAATATCTGCAGATTTTTATATTGATCATGGTGCTGCCAAGTTTTTGTCAGCAACAACTTCCTTGAAGATTGCAAACAGAAAATCATTTACAATATTATGTAGCGACTATCCGGCGGTCAACGAGCAAGAACAAAAAAAACTAACACAAATAGCAACAGATATCGCAAAGGCTTTTGCTCTCGACAATACTCCTTTGCTGGTACAATTGATTGCTAACGAAAAGGGCATGAAAGTACTTGAATTCAGCGCAAGGATGGGAGGTGGTTCAAAGTATAGATTAATACAGGTCTTATCTGGAGTGAATATTATGTCTGTATATGTTGATAGACTACTTGGTGATTACCCATCAGTCAATCCGCAGAAGCAAGTCGAGTTTTGTAGAATGGTGTATTTATATTGCACACCTGGCAAATTTGATCATATTGAAGGCATAGAAGAACTCAAATCAAAAGGGATTATTGATGAGTACTTTTTATACAAAACTAAAGGTATGGAAATCCATGCTTCTGAAACTAGTGGTGATCGCCCAGCTGGGTATCTGTGTACAGCAAAAACAAATAAAGAACTTAAAGACAAAATAGAACTTGTAGATAAATCTATAAAGGTTATGTCGTCTGATGGTTCAGATATTATGATTCACGGTTTATTATGGAAAAAATAAGTATTAGCATTTGATATTTGTTCTTGTAATAGTATTATTAATGGTCGATCCAATTCGATTATCTGCCATCAACGGGATATCAATGTATTTAAAATCTACTATTATCCTATTGGATTATTCTTTCTATATTGTAGTTTCTTTAGTAAGGGTATACTTTGTCATATAAATATAATAAATGAATCTGAAAAGAATTAGTTAAACCGATATTATATTTTAGCTTAAAACACGAAAAAATGAGAAACGAATATTGTGTTTACGTAAGGTGTTTTACCTATAATCAGGCCTCTTTTATTGAAGATGCTATGAACGGTTTTTGTATGCAGGAAACCACATTCCCTTTTGTTTGCATTATTGTTGATGATGGTAGTACAGATGGCGAGCAGGAAACAATCAAAAACTATTTACTAACCAACTTTGATTTGAACGATGACATAATAACACGCCAAGAGGAGACAAAGGATTATTCTTTAACATTTTCTCAACATAAAAAAAATAAAAACTGTTTTTTCGCAGTCTTGCTTCTAAAATACAATCATAATCAACTAAAGAAATCCAAATTTCACTATATAAAGGAATGGATGGATAACGCAACATACGCAGCACTTTGTGAAGGAGATGATTATTGGATTGATCCTTACAAATTGAAGAAGCAAGTTGAGTTTATGGAAACTCATACGGACTATAGTATGTGTTTTCATGCGGTAAATGACGTTTATTCAAATGGAACTTCGCGCGCAAATTCTAGATACATAATGGACAATGAAGAATGTCCTATTGAAGATTATTTTAAATACGAAGGTGCGTATGCTCCAACTTGTTCAATGTTGTTTAGAGGTGATGCATTATCGCCTAAACCTTCTTATTTCGAAAAGACTAGAGTTGGAGATTCTCCTATGATATTAACAATGTTTCTAAGGGGGAAAGTCTGCTTCCTTAGCGATATTATGGCGTGTTATAGAGTGAATGCAGCTGGTTCATGGTCGCAACGGCAGAAAAAACTCTCTTTTAGGCAAATTATTGAAAAACACAAGGAAAACAGAGCTTATTGGCATGAGGTTGACAGATATACTGAAGGAAAATATTCTCAATTAGTAAGAAAAAGGGAAATGCATACATGGCTGAGTTTGGGAAAGTCGTTGTATTATTTTACCATCAACAGCTTTAAAAAATTATTTAAACTATAAAACATATTAAGAGTATGTTGTCAACATTCATTATATTGTACCTGCCATTAGTCATATTCGTATTATTGAGTTTTAGTGCGTTGTCACGAAACAAACTAAGCTCTTTCCCTTTTTTCCAGAGTCTGGTTTTGTGTATAATAATGATAGCGGCTTATGCCTTGTCGCCCGATGATTTTTCTATCGACAAACCTCGTTACACTTCGATGTTTCAAAGTTTGTATCTTTGGGGTATAACTGATGTTTTCAAAGATTCAGGTTGGATTATCTATATGTGGGTATGCACCAAGATATTTAATAACAATGTTGTTTTGTTTTATTTGTTGACAGCGTCTGTTTATGTTATTTCATATTTGTTGTTCTCAAGGAAATATTTTGACGAAAAGTCGTTTTATTTCATTGTCATGTCAATGGGTTGTCTCGGTTTTTCGTCATACGCAACTAATACTCTTCGTGCCGGATTTGCCATTGCATTTATAATGTTCGGCCTTGTTTCAGAAAAAAAGTTCTGGAAATTATTATTTATGCTAAGCGCTGTGATGTTACATCGTAGTATGATTATTCCTATATTTGGCTATTTTGTTGCGGGATTGGTAAAGAAAGATTGGGTTTTCTATATGTTTTGGGTTGCTTGTTTAGTGCTGTCTTTATCTAATATTAATCTTAGTCCAATAATTGAAACTTTAGGTTTTATGGATGAAAGAATAGATACTTATGGTCAAACTTTAAGCAATTCCCAATTATCCAGTTATAAAACAGGATTCCGATGGGACTTTTTGTTATATTCCATAATACCTATGTTGATTTCTGTTTATAATATCAAAAAGCATAACATTGAAGATCCAATACTCTCAAGGCTGCTTAATGTGTACATTTTCGCGAATGCTATTTGGTTATTGGTAATTCGCATCTCTTATTCAGACCGACTTGCATATTTGAGTTGGTTTTTGATTCCATTCATCACATTGTATCCTATTGTCAAATATACAGAGAAATATAGTAATCCAAATGGATTGACAATTGGTATTATGGGTATTTTTATGGGACTAGACATAGTCTTGCTGTTACTGTGATAAAATTGGATTTTATAGAAAAGTATTAGTGAGAAATAATGAATACTAATAATAAACGATATGAATACTAAAAGTGATAAAAGGGTTCTAATAATAGGTAAGAATAGTTATATTGGCAACCATGTTGATGGGTGGTTGACCTCAAAAGGTTATCAGGTGGTACAACTTGATGTACTCACAGATGAATGGAAAACTTTTGACTATTCTCCGTTTGATACAATTGTTCATGTGGCGGGGATTGTTCACCAGCCACAATGTAAAGATTGGGAATTGTATAAACGGGTCAATGCTGATATGCCCTTTGCCATTGCACAGATGGCTAAAGAACAGGGTGTGAGACAATATGTGTTTTTTAGCACCATGGGGGTATATGGCTTTGGAAAAAAATTAATACCCAATGTTATTGACGAAAAGACACCGTTGGAGGCTGTTAGTATGTATGGCAAAAGTAAATTGTTGGGAGAAAAGCTGTTGGCTACATTGCAAAATGACAACTTTAGTGTGGCGTTTGTTAGACCACCAAGTGTTTATGGCAAAGGTTGCAAGGGTAATTATATTTCGGGATTTACATCAATAGTAAGAAAATTGCCGATAATACCTATTGCATATCAAAATGTAAAACAGAGTATGATTTATATTGACAACCTTTGTGAATTGGTTTATCAAATCATAGAAAAGAGACTAAAAGGTGCATTATGTCCGCAAGATGAAAAGTCTGTCTGTGCAAATGAGATATTTGATGTTATAGGCGATGGAATTGGTAAAAAGATAAGAAAGTCTCATGTGCTTGGATGGTTGGTCCATTGTGTGAGTTTTATTCCTTTGATTGTTAAAGCATACGGGGGTGTAGAGTATTCACTTTCATTGTCAAAAATCGAGGGTGTTAATTATCAAGTTGTGACATTCCAAGATGGTATGCTTAGAACAGTGGATATCAGTAAATAAATAATAATTACAATAGTATGAATAATAAGATTTGTTTTGTAACAGCATTACCTGGGTCAGCAAATGTTTTCCTAAAAGACCACATGGCTGAATTGAGTAAAGAATACAGAGTGCATTATGTTTCCAATGAACCAGACGAGGCGAAAATAACAGTGGCACACGAGGGATACCATTGTGTGGGTATTGAAAGGAAAATAACAATATGGAAGGATTTGAAAGCATTATTTCAGTTAGCAAAGTATTTTCGCAGGGAGAAATTCGCCTCCGTGCATTCGGTAACTCCTAAGGCGGGCTTGTTAACAGCAATGGCTGGATTCTTTGCAGGAGTGCCTATTCGCATTCATATTTTTACAGGTCAAGTATGGGCAAACAAACGGGGTGCAATGCGATGGTTACTGAAGTTTATGGACAAAATGTTGGTATTGTTCGGTAATCATTTTTTGGTGGATGGAGAAGGGCAGCGTCAGTACCTTATTAAGGAGGGTATCTTGAAAGAGAATAATTCAAGGGTGTTAGGACAAGGTTCAATATGCGGTGTGAACCTAAAACGTTTTGTTCCCAGCAAGGAGGCCCGTAGAGCTGCACGCGATGTAATTAAAGTGGGTGATAATAAATTGGTTTTTGTTTTTATGGGTAGGTTAAATCACGACAAGGGGTTATTTGAACTTTTGCCTGCATTCGATAAGCTTGCGGGTGAAAGAAAAGACGTGTTCCTCCTATTATTTGGAAACGATGAAGAAAATGTTGCCTCACACTTCCCGGAATATAAAAACTTGAACGATGATAACTTCCTTTACTTTGGTCGTACAAGTGAGCCTCAGAGAATGCTACAGGCAGGTGATGTCTTTGTGCTCCCGACCTATCGTGAGGGTTTTGGCTCAAGTGTGATTGAAGCTTCGTCTTTGGGTCTCCCCGTTATTTGTTCTGATGCATACGGTGTAAGGGATGCCATGGTGGATAATGTGACGGGTATTCGATGCAAGGTGGGTGACGTGGATAGCCTATATAAGGCCATGAAATCGTTTGTGGACTCACCTGAATTGATCAAGAAATATGGGGATGCCGGTAGGGAGCGTGTGATTAAGGATTTTGACGGCGAGAAGATGACCCGGCATTGGGTTGATTACTATCATAGTTTAATACCAATTAAATAGTTTATGTATAAACATTTCTTCAAATGGGTATTTGATTTTGTTATCGCCTTGATAGCATTGCTTCTGATAGGCTGGTTTATCATCCTTGTGGCGATTATCCTTCTTTTTGCCAACAAAGGGGCAGGGGCTTTCTTTACGCAAGACCGTCCTGGTAAGGATGAAAAGATTTTCAAACTAATCAAGTTCAAGTCAATGACCGACGAGAAGGATGAGAACGGCAACCTATTGCCCGAGCAACAGAGATTAACCAAAGTAGGAGCCATTATTCGCAAATTCTCTATTGATGAATTGCCACAATTGATTAACGTGCTGAAAGGGGACATGGCATTTATTGGTCCTCGCCCGTTGCTGCCCAAATATTTGCCTTTGTACAATGAGGAACAGCACCGCAGGCACGAGGTGAGACCTGGTATCAGTGGCTGGGCACAGGTGCATGGACGTAACAACATCACTTGGACTGATAAATTCAAACTGGATGTGTGGTACGTTGACCACTGTTCTTTATGGGTTGACATCAAGGTGATCTTCCTTACCATTAAGAATGTACTGTCATCAAAAGATATAATTTTAACAACAGGACCTTTTACCGGAAACAACTGATATGAAAAAAGTGATGATATTGGCTGGCGGTAACGACCAGATAGCTTTAATGGAGGAGATTCGTCGCTATTTCAAGGGCGATGTGGAGATTCTTCTCGTAGATATGTCGGACAAGGTGAGGGCTATTCCTTTTGCCGACAGATTTCTAAAGATTAGCACTATGGATAAGGAAGCGGTGCTGAAAGCAGCCCGTGAAGAAAAGATTGATTATATCTTAACAGCTTGTGGAGACCAGCCGCTTTCGACCATGGCATACGTGGCAACGGAAATGGGATTGCCAACCTATTTGAGCGAGCAGGATGTGAGAGACCTTACCAACAAACGCTTCATGAAAGACAAAATGGTAAAGTCGGGAATTCCCACTGCCAAACACGTTTATATCGACAAGAACTGGAATGGCGTTATTCCCGATTTTGAATATCCATTGGTGGTGAAACCGGTTGATAGCAATGGCAGTAAAGGAGTGAAGAAAGTGTTTACTCCTGCCGACATGGAAAAGGCTTTGAAAGAGGCTTTCCAATACTCCTTGTCGGGTGATGTGATTATTGAAGAGTTTAAGCAAGGAGAGGAACTTTCTGTGGATGTGTATGTGGAAGGAAGAACAGCCAAATTACTTTCAATAACCGCATCCAAAAAGATTCAGGAGAACAAGGATTCGTTTACTATCATTCAGAGCTATTACCCTGCACCAACCGACTACAAGGAGGAGCGTGTGCTTGGAATCTGTCAGCAGATTGCCGATGCTTGGAACTTACACGACACCCCATTGTTGGTGCAGATGATACAGAAGGGCGACAGCTACAATGTACTTGAGTTTAGTGCCCGTATGGGCGGTGGCTCAAAATACCGCTTGATTCAGGTTCTTTCTGGCGTTGACATCATGAAGGTGTATGTGGAGATGGTGATGGGTGAGAAGCCTCATGTGGAGCCGAAGAAGCAGTACAACAACGCTATTATGAGTTACATCTATTGTTATCCTGGCGTGTACGAATCGGTTGAAGGGTTAGGTGAACTGAGGGCAAATGGCGTGATTTTGGATTACTTCATTTACCGCGGTCCGGATTCTGTTATTGAAAAATCGAATACCAGTAGCGACCGTGCCGCGGGATTCCTAGTTGTAGGTGATTCTCAGGAAGAGGTTGAAAGAAAATTGGCCGAAGCCAATGCGGCTTTGCGTGTGCTGAATGAAAAGGGTGAGGACTTTATGCGCCATGATTTGTTTATAATATAAAGAACACAATAAGATAAAAAATATGAAAATTGCAGTTATTGGAGCTGGTAATGGCGGTCAGGCCATTTCCGGTTATCTGGCCATGCAGAATTATGATGTGGCCCTTTATGACATTGTTGAAGAGAAAATCAACGAACTGAAACAATTGGGCGGTATCCGTTTGGAAGGTCGCATCAATGGTTTCGGTAAACTCAATTGCATCACTACCAATATTGAGGAGGCGGTGAAGGGTGCAGAGATTATAATGGTCACTGTTGTTGCCAATGCCCACAAAGCAGTGGCGCAAAGCATGGCTCCATACGTGGAGGATGGGCAGGTGATAATACTGAACCCTGGCCGCACCTGTGGCGCATTGGTGTTCAAACAAGCCTTGGTTGAGGCTGGCTGCAAATCCCGCTTCTATCTGGCTGAGGCGCAGACCTTGGTGTACGCCTGCCGCATTGTACAGAACGGCACAGTCAACGTTATTGGTGTAAAGGATGAGGTGCTGCTTTCGGCCCTGCCTTCTCGTGATACAGACTATGTGTTGAGCCGCATCAATCCGCTCTATCCGTGTTTTATGAAAACCACCAATGTGCTGCGAACTTCGCTGGAAAATATCGGGGCAATGTTCCATCCCAGTGTGCTGCTTTTCAATGCTGCCACCATCGAACGTAACGAGGTGTTTTGGTTCTATCGCGATATGACCGAGCAGGTGGCCTCGTTTATCGAGCGTTTCGACGCCGAACGTCTGGCTGTGGGGAAGGCATATGGTGTTGAACTGTTGGGTGTGAAGGAATGGATAAAGTTTGCATATAAAGATACTGTTGGTGACACCCTCTGTGAGCGTATGCGCAATAACCCTGCTTATCACGACATCAAGTCGCCCTCATCCATCTTTACCCGTCAGCTGACGGAGGACATCCCCACTGGCGTGCTGCCCATCATGGAACTTGGCAAGGCAGCTGGAGTTGAAACCCCGCTGTTGGAATCTATGATTCACATCTGCGAGGCATTGCTAGGGCAAGACCTGCATACCAACGGGCGGAACCTGAAGAATCTGGGTCTGGCCGGAAAAACAAAGCGAGAAATCTTAGACTACATTACTCATGAAGCATAACGCAGCATTAAAAGATGTTTTCGGATTCATCAAGCCCCTTGTGGATGTCCACACGATGGGGGTTTACACCATGGCCAACCTGTTGAGGGACTGTGGCTACAGAGTGTATGTGTCCAATGACGACGTAAACGAGGCAGTTGAACAGATTCATAAAATTAACAACTACAGCCTCGTAAAAAGTTGGATTGTCAAGAACGGCATCACCCGTCTTGGCTTCAGCTACCGTCTCGACCCAGTAGAAGGTTGCGACTATTTCCTGTCACTCTATCACCATTTGAAGGACGACAACATGTTTGTCGGCAATGGCGGACAGTTGCAGCAGATTTTTTTTGCCGGATTGCCAGACACTTGCGAACTGGTGAAAGGCAAAACCCAAGGCGAGATACTGGTGTTCCCAGGCAATGAAAGCCCAATAGAATCGCTTACTATGCTGCATGTGCCGGAAGGCTTGATGCCTGCGGCCTTGAACCAGAACAATCCTTACGACAATATGCGCTGGGATTTCGCCAAGAAACTGATAGAGTCGGAACGCTACAAACTGGAGCAACCTTTGGACCACTATGGCTATAAAGAATGTGGGGCGGACAACGATACCTATGTGGCACGATTGCAATATGCCAAGGGAAAACACGCATTGCCCATCATCAGAACGCATTCCGGCCCGTATAACCCTAACCGTTTGGAGGCACTGAAGGAATATAACTCTTGGTGCCGTGAATTAGCACAGAGCCGTTTGCTAGATGTTCTCTCCATCGGTAGTTCACAGTTGACTCAATCCAACTTTGGCGAGGATTGGGAAGGCAAGCCTAATGGTGGTGGTGTTCCTGTCAATTCCGAAATGGAATATGTGGCCATTAAGGAAAATGCAAAACCAATGCTTGCAAGAACCTATTCTGGCACCAAGGATGTGCCGGGTTTGGCCAAGATACATGAACGTGCCTTGAATATTTCGTGGCACGCCCTTTCGTTTTGGTGGTTTGACGAGTTGGATGGCCGTGGACATAACAGCCTTTTGGACAACCTGAAAGAACATTTTGAGGCTGTACGTTGGATTGTCACCACAGGCAAGCCTGTTGAGCCCAATGTGCCGCATCATTTTGCTTTCCGTGGTGCAGACGATATTACCTATATTATTTCAGGCTATTTGGCCGCCAAGGCCTGCAAGAAGATGGGTGTGAAGCATTTGATTTTACAAAATATGTTGAATACTCCCAAGTACACCACAGGCATTCAGGATTTGGCCAAGGGAAGAACCTTACTGAAGTTGGTGCGTGAGCTGGAAGACGAAACCTTCCATGTGAGTTTACAATCCCGTGCCGGGTTGGACTATTTTGCTCCCGATTTGGAGGAAGCAAAGGTGCAGCTGGCAGCCGTCACCTGCCTGATGGACGACCTTGAGCCAGATAATGAAAACAGCCCTGAAATCATCCATGTGGTGAACTATAGCGAGGCAGTCCGTTTGGCCACACCGCCTATCATCAAAGACAGCATCCGCATCACTCTCAATGCCCTTCACGAATATCGTACCGCCCGTGCATTGGGCAAGATTCCAAACATGAAGTACGATACTGAAGTCAAATACCGTGAGGAAACATTGTACAACGAGGCAAGAGATGCTATCGCCTTGATGGAAAGGGCAATACCTAACCTTTACACACCGGAAGGTTTCTACAAGGTATTTATGGAAGGTTTCTTGCCAGTGCCATACTTGATGGATCAGCATCGCAAGTTCCCCAAAGCTACCCAATGGCACACAGCCATCAAGAACGGTGGTATATCTGTAGTGGATGACGAAGGAAAGCTAATCAATACTTTAGATAGATATAGGAAGATAATCTCGCAGATGCAGTGAGTCAAGAGTGTTTTAAAAGGCTGGTGGCATTTATTATAGCACCGTGCGGTAGGATAACAGACTGAAAAGATGGATGATGATTGAGATTAACCATGAAAAAAAAACAACAGAATTTTTGCTATTAGTGCGAGCCGGGCTTTTTGAGGATGTAAAGGTTATTGATCTGCCCAAGTCCATTAATTTCAGTGAGGTATTACGTTTGGCTGAAGAACAATCGGTGGTTGGTCTTATTGCGGATGGGTTGAAAAAGGGTGCGTGTTACAACATCCCATTAGATGAGAAACTGAAACTAATAGGCAAGTGCCAATTGATTGAACAGCGAAACTCTGCAATGAATCGATTCATTGCAGAGTTGATTGCTCAGTTGAATAAGAACGGGATTTGTGCTCTATTGGTAAAGGGACAAGGAATGGCACAATGTTACGAAAGGCCACTATGGAGAAGTGCCGGGGACATTGACTTGCTGTTGGATGAAGAGAATTACAATAAAGCCAAGGTATTCTTAGCCCCATTATCAGAGGAAGCTGTATTAGAAGATGTTGCCAAAAGACATTTGTCAATACAACTAAGAGGCTTTACGATTGAGTTACATGGGCGTATGCCTTTTGTTCTTTCACATCGGGCTGACAAAGTGATTGATGAGGTAATAGCTGATTCTTTGTTGATGATTGGTGGCGAGCGGCCATTGGTTAGAGTTTGGAAGAATGAGAATACAGATATCTATTTGCCCAAGGCAGATAATGATGTGATTCTGGTATTCTCCCATTATCTGCATCATTTTTTTGTTGAAGGTGTTGGCCTAAAACAAATATGTGATTGGTGCCGTTTGCTGTGGACATATCGTGAAGAAATTGATAGAAGGCTGTTGGGGAAACGCCTACAGGAAGCTGGGCTTATGAGCGAATGGAAAGCATTCGCTTCGCTTGCAGTGAAAACACTTGGAATGCCAGTTGATGCAATGCCTTTTTATGATGAGAGTTTTAAACGCAAAGGGGAAATGGTGTTGAGACATATACTTAAGGCGGGTAATTTTGGACAAAATAAGGATCTGAGTTACCGCGTGAAGTATAAAGGGTGTGCTTATAAGATGGTTTCCTTCTGGCGCCGCCTTGTTGATTCTGTGAACTTCGTCCCGATTTTCCCCTTGGATACACCGAAGTTCTTCGTAACGTATGTTTTCAGTAAGGTGAAGTAACGCTATATGGTTATCAATGAACAATTGTTGAACAAGGTGTCTGCACAAGCCAAGGAGTCTCCAAGGCTGCGGATGAACTACAACTTCCATCAGTCGTTGGAGGACAAATGTCATCGTATGCTCAACGCCGTAGAGCCCGGCACAGAGGTTCCTATCCATCGGCATCCAACAAAGGATGAGTCGTTTGTTATCCTGCGTGGCAAAGTGCGCTCCACGACCTATAATGATGACGGCTCTGTGATAGAGTCTGTAGTGCTTTGCGCAGAAGATGGCATCTATGGCGTGGACATCCCCAAAAACGTATGGCACAGACTCGAGTCCCTCGAACCCGCCAGCGTCATCTTCGAATGCAAAGAAGGACCATTTGTGCCTCATGAAGTTGAAGGTATCCTTAAAGTTTAGAGTTGATAGTTTATAGTTGATAGTCAGTTGGAAAGTTTATAGTGGAAAGTATGAAGTATTTCAAGGCGGTGTGGCAGTTTTGTAGGTATTTGTTTTGGCCACAAAGAAGATAGTGCTGTGGGACAGAAGAGGGTAGATGTAAATGTGATAAAATGTTTAGATTAATTGCAATAAAGAATAATAGACCTTCAAAAAAAGAGATCCAGAACGATAGACGTTATGCGAGTATTTATAAGACGCTTGAGGGAGAGTCATTGTTCTATTTCTATAAAGGTTATCAAATTCAGGGTGGTTCTATAACCCAAAGGCCTGCATTGCCTTATAATGGTAATCTATATTCTGATGGGGAGCCAAGCATTGATATTTGTGCTGTGGTGGGAAAGAATGGTAGTGGAAAGAGTTCTTTAATCGAACTGTATTTGCGCTTGGTTAACAATTTGGCGTATGTTTGCCATAGGGCTATTAATGGTGGGACACAATTCAATACTCAGTTTGTTTGTGATATTTTTTCGACGGTTTTTTTTGATGATACGGAAACAAAAGCATGTCATTCTATTAAGCAATATGGATCAATATTGACTTATTTTGTCAATGGAGAGAAAAGATTTGATTATAACTTCAACAAACCAATAGAAACACCAGGTTTTGTAGAAGATACACCGCCCAGTCCAGAAGTCGCAAAAAAGTGTCTTCAAGAGTTGTGTTACACGATGGTGATTAATTATTCTGCTTATTCCTACAATAACAATGATTATTTACCTGAATGGAATACAGTATTTAACAATAGCTCAAAGAATACAAGAACTGAGGTGGAACGTATGGAAGACCGTTGCTGGATAGATTCGCTTTTTCATAAGAATGATGGCTATCAATTGCCTATTGTATTAAATCCGTTCCGTGAAAATGGAATGGTGGACTATAATAATGAGCGTGGGCTAACACAAGATAGGTTATATCATCTTACTCTACTGCAATCCACATCCATAGATACTATTCTTAATGGCTCTAAGGTTGACCGATATGTGTTTGATGTCGATGATGACTTAAACCCTGTCGGTAATAAAATGTATGCTTCATATAAAGTGCTATCACAATTGATGGTTCTGCATGCGGTTAAGGACATTGATAGCCCCGATTCATACAGAAAAGCCGATGAGTACGGGAAAAATATTATCAACTCATGGAGCAGGTGTTTTGGTGTGGATTTAGCTTCGTATGTGGTTGAGTCGAAAAACGAGAATGGGATTAAAAGAAATCCTCATGTACTGCAAGCAATAAACTACATTGTTTACAAGACACTTAAGATACCAAGAGTTTATCCTAAATACCAGTTTTATAACAATATTGGTAAAAAACAATCCAATATAGAAGACTTGGTTAAAGAATTATTTGAAGATGGAAGTCATATAACATTGAAAATAAGAAGGTGTATTGCTTTCATCATTTTTCGCCATTATAAAGGGGAAGAGGTCAAAGTGGAACAATTGCAAAGTGCAATTAAGCGGAAATGCAATAAGAAAATATCTTTGATGAAAGATGCGAGAAAAACACATCCGTACGAAAGATATGATAAACTGAAAGAATATGTGTGGAAAGAGGATGATTTTTTACCCGCTGCTTCTTTTAAGGTGAATATGTATTTGAAAAATGGTTCCGAAAAGGGTAATGGTAAAATTAGTCTTTCCACAATGAGTTCAGGTGAAAGGCAATTTATCAATTCAATTTCCACTTTGGCGTATCATCTTTCTAATATTGAATCCGTTTGGAACAGGGTTAAACAGGGGTCTGAAGAAATTGCTTATAAGAATGTATGTGTGTTTTTTGATGAGATGGATTTGTATCTACATCCCGAGTATCAAACAAAAATGGTGCAATTGATACTGGATGTAATAAAAGGCTTGCATTTGAATGGAATTGAAAGTATACAAATCATGTGTGCTACCCATTCACCATTCATCCTCTCAGACATATCACATGGAAGTATTCTATATTTGGAAAACGGAAAAGATTATGGTTCAAACTCCAAAATGAGAACATTTGCAGCTAATATAGGCGATTTGCTATGTCATTCATTTTTTATGTCTGATGGATTGATTGGTCGTTTTGCCAGGGATAAAGTGGAATCGCTTGTTAACTGGCTCGACCCCGAAGTTGATGTTAGAAATACTGAAAGTTATCAACTTTGGACAGAGGAAGAGGCAGAGGAATTCATTAAGCTTGTTGACGACCCATTTGTATCTATTCAATTGAGACAGATGTTGAAAGACTTTAAAATACGGAAAGGTGTTCAGGGATGAGGAAAATTCTAATTGATAAGGATGTTGAAGCCATAGCCTCTGAGTATAAGACAATGTTGGATGGTTATAAGGACTCTATTCTTGATTCTTTGAAGAATTTAAGGGATATGTTTGACGTTACAAAGGGTCATACCATAGTTAAGAAAAACGGTAGGTCTTTGAATTCGGTAGAAATGGCTTCATGTTACAAATATGTGGAGAAGGTATGGACTGATTATAATAGTGACCGTTTAACGCTGATGTTGCCCAATAAGTTTGAAGAAGTATATAAAAATGAATATTTGGTATTATTGAGAGATAAAGAATTAAGGCTTGGTATTAGTATAGATGCAGATGATTACAATTCGATTTCGAATAGATTGATTGATTTGATGGGATATTCAGGATTAGTGAGAAAGGTAATATATCCTAAACTGATGAGAAAGTTGGGAATAAAATCATGTGTATATTGTAATGCTAATTATGCTGTGGCCACAGAAGACGGAGATGGTTTTTTCGAACTTGACCATTGGAAGCCCGAATCAAAATATCCTTTTCTTAGTACATCGTTTTATAATCTACAACCATGTTGCCCTCATTGTAATAAACGAAAAGGATCGAATAATAAACTTGAATTTCTAAAATTATTCGAGGAGGATCCAAACGAGCCTCTTGATGTTTTTGAATTTCATATTCCTGAAAGTAGTATGGTTAGGTATTTTAATTCTCAGAATACTAGTCATATAAAAGTTACTTTTAAATCGGCAAATACGAAGTTTGATGGTTTGAGAAATGATACGAATGAAAAGTTTGGTATAGAAGGCATATATAATGAGCATATCGATGTAGTGGAAGAAATGATGTGGCGTGCCAAATTTTACGATAATGTTATTCTTGGAACAATGACATGGATTTTTAAGAAACGATGGCCAATGATTGACATCGCTCGCTTTAAACTCGGCTCGTACGCTACCGAAAAAGAAGTTCATAAACGTCCATTGACAAAGTTTATGCAAGATATTGGTAAGCAATTAGAGATAAATTGAAAATAGAGGCTTGTTTATATAATTGTTACAATAATGAAAATAGTGGATTTTAAAAAGAACCATGTCTATATTGGTAGTGCAGACAAGACTTCGGAATGGGCAGGGGTGAAAGATGGTGAGACACCCGATGAGGGCAATCAGAATAAACTGATTGCGCAGGTTAGGGAAAAGATAAAGAACTACCTCCAACTTGACAATGTGAGTTTTCTGTTCGGCACAGGCTCTTCCATTCATCTTGGTGCGGCTGGCATACAGAATATTCCCGAACAGGTTGAGAAGGATATTGCGGGTTCAGATGATACTGAAGTGAAAGCCGACTTTGAGCAATATGTAAAAACACTCCAAAAGTCGTTGTTGGATAGTGCTACTCCCGAAAAAGACAAAAAGTTCCAGTATGGGGTTATAAAAGGTGCAGCAGAATGGGACTTGATATATGATGGCACTTATATCCGCAACTATAAAGAGGCCGAAAAAACTGTGGAAAAAGAAGAATCGGAATCTGATGAGAATAATAATGCTGAGGGTGCTGATGGCAACGAAACGGAAGATATTAGCAAGCATTATGGTGAGATTCTCCTGCAATTTGAACTATTTCTCAATTATCTGACTGCATTGCTGTTTCAGCATGATGCGGAGAAAGACAACGATGGCAGTGACCGTATTCAGAAACTTATCTCTGCGTTGAAAAAATCGTTGTTTGGGATTTGTGATGTGCATGAGCGGCAGACGAGTGAAAGAGATTGGAAGCGTATCAAAGAGAAAAATCTTGAAACGGAGTTTTCAAGGAATAAGTATCTGTTCCATGAGAAGTTCTTGAAATCTTTGATGCAAAGGCCATTGAATCTTCAGCGAGCCAATATTTTCACCTCTAATTACGACCTCGCTTTTGAATATGCTTTCGACAATCTTGGCATCAAATATATAGACGGTTTCTCAGGCTTCCATCATCGCTATTTCAAGCCAGAAACGTTTAACTATGATATTTTCTATCCGGGCAGTACTACGGCTGGCAAAGTGCAGCGAATTGAAAAGGTTGTGCGGTATTTTAAGTTGCATGGTTCCATCAGCTGGATTAGTGACAATGAGCGTACACCAAGCAATGTGTATGGCATTGAAGAGATGCCTATTGAGCTTATCAAGCGAAAGGCTGACGATACAAAGGATAAGTTAAACTACGGCAACTTGATGATTTATCCGACGGCAGTCAAGAAATCATATACCCTTGACTTGCCCTACTCGGAACTGTTCCGGCATTTTGCCTATTGCATTTCACAACCCCAGTCGGTGCTTTTCACGGTGGGTTATTCATTTTGTGACGAGCATTTCAATGACATCATCTACCAAGCCTTGTCAAATCCCACCTTTACTTTGGTAATCATCGACTTTAATGGCTGTCAAAAATCTGCTGAGATAAGAAGACTAAGGGATTTGAATGACCCAAGAATCATCATTATTGAAGGCAATTTCCTTGGCGATTTCCTTACTCTGGCCAATACTTTGATGCCTGATTTTATGGAAACCTCGTCAGAGGATAAAGTCTCAAAAACCTTGAACAAACTCTTAGAGTCAAAAACTGACGGTGATGGCAAATGAGCGTAATATAGGACACATTGTCACGGTTGACAGCCTTTCGGTATTTGTCCGTTTGGACGATGACTTGAAGAGCCTGTATAAAAGCGGTTATGAGGAGATTTATCCCGTGGCCCGAATCAACTCGTATATCATCATCCCAGTGGGTGCCGACCGTATTGTGGCTTTGGTTGACAGGGTGATGAATAGGGAAGAGACAGACTTGACAAAAAGCAAAGGGGCGATATTCCTGACAGAATCCAACCGTTACCTTTCAGCCACAATGATAGGAACCATTGAGAACGGCAAATACATACAGGGCGTTTACAACTATCCTATCCTCGACAACCCCGTGTGGTATGTTACGAGAAAAGACCTGGACATCATATTCGACCAGAAGGAGGGTGGCAAGCCTATTGATTTCAAAGAAGACTACTATCTGCCGATTGGAAAATCACCGGCATTTCCCGACTATCAAGTAAAGATCAATCCTGACAGGATGTTTGGAAAACATGCTGCCATTTTGGGTAACACGGGTTCTGGAAAGTCATGTACGCTGACTTCGATACTCCAAAGCATGTTCCAGTTTGACTATAATGGAAAGAAGTTGCAAAGCGCCCATGTGGTGATATTCGACACCAACGGAGAGTACAAAGATGCTTTCAATCTTGAAGAAAAACACAAGGTCAATCCTTTTTACATCAACGAAGACGGTCTGAAGGTTCCCTATTGGTTCATGAACTTCGATGACATGGACTATCTGTTTGAGCCAACCACGGGAACACAGGCACCGATATTGAAGAGGGCGTTGGCACTGGCGAAGAGTCACAGTGATGCTGGAACCAAAAAACATCTCTCTAAAATCCACATTAATAGGTTGACCAACTATATGGCAACCATAGAAAAGCAGGATTGGACAACCAATAATGCGATTTACAATGAATCAGAGGCGGCATACAATACCTTCAAGGCTCTATTGGACGAGGATTGCGTTGACTTTGATTTGACTGAGATCTGTAATGCCTTGGATGCCATACACGGTGAACGATCAAAACTGTCGCTCAACACTAAAGGGTATGTAGTGGGTAACCCAGATGTTGATGTTCTATCAGATGCTTTGGAGAAGATTCAACAGCAGATAGACCTATATAGAGAGCAGATAGTTGACAATGTAACTTCTGAGAACAGAAATATCGATTTTCCTCTTTATTTCGAGTTCAAGGAAATGATGACCGCTTGTTTTGATGCCGCCATTCAAGAAACTTCTGTTTCGCAAGATAAGATAAACGAGTATGTGTCAACATTGAAATTAAGGATGCAGTCTTTCGTTGATGATATTCGACTGGCAGGGCCTTTGATGTTGGACAAACAGAAGGATGTGACAGATGCATTAATTCAGTTCTTGGCATTTGTGTTGGGGGATTATTGTTCGGTTTATGACAAAACCGAATATGAAAAAACACCTTTTAATGATTATTATAAATCTTTCTTCAAGGAACTAATAAAGGACAATAAAGTCGGAAGAAATCAAGTGACCATTATAGATATGTCGTTGCTGCCATTCCAAGTGTTGGAAACAATAACAGGTCTGATTGGTCGTATGATACTTGAATTTCTTTCCCGTTTTGACAAAAAGAAACGTGGTAGCATACCCGTTGTGATAGCATTGGAAGAGGCTCAGAACTATATTCCAGAGGTGAACCGTAAGGACAGGGAATCGATTTCGAAGAAAGTATTTGAAAGGATAGCCCGAGAAGGTCGTAAATATGGCCTCTCGCTACTGGTTTCAAGTCAAAGACCTTCGGAACTTTCGAAGACCGTGTTGTCGCAGTGCAACAGCTTTATCGTACATCGCATACAAAATCCAGATGACCAAAGCTATATCAGGAAACTTGTTTCGTCGGCAAATTCAGAGATTTTGAGTCAGCTGCCTACACTTCCCCAACAACATGTGATAATCATGGGGGATTGCGTAAGAACGCCTATAGTAGCTCGAATGAACGATGCCAACCCGAAGCCAAATAGCAATAATCCAGAGTTTATTGGCAATTGGCTACAAGATAATCTGGCAGATTATGAAGGTGTGGTGAAACAGTGGACGGAGCAGGAAGAAGATGATGAAACGGGAAAATAATTAGATAATAGCAATAATAACATACTATGTTCAATTTAGACAAGTTTATAGCTGACAGTGTGACGTTCCGTCCGAGCAGCATGTTTGAAAACGATATTCAGGCTAATAATGAAACTCTAGCTCGTGAGATTAAAGGCAAGAAATTGTGCGTGATAGGCGGGGCTTGCTCGATAGGCTTCAGTTTCATCAAGGCGGGAGGAAGGATGAATTAATTTGTTGATTATATCAAACATCCGAGGGCTTAGTTCAGTTTTTTTACAATTATTGCCAGTATATCGTTGTTAATTTGGTTGGTCGCAAAAATAAAAATGTTGACGGCACGATAAAGAATAAAAAAACAAATAATTATTATGTCAGAAAGGAAACGTATTTATCTCTGCTTGGCTCACATGAGCGAAGCAGGTCTTGAACAGAAGTACATCAAAGAAGCTTTCGATACTAACTGGGTGGTGCCGCTGGGCCCCAACGTGAATGGGTTCGAGAAAGACTTGGAGGACTTCGTCGGACAGAGTAAGCGAGTTGTCGCTTTGTCAGCAGGAACAGCTGCGGTGCACCTGGCACTGCTGAATTGCGGCGTGAAGCCCGGCGACGAGGTGATTGTGCAGAGCTTCACGTTCTGCGCCTCATCGCACCCCATCACCTACCTCGGAGCTACGCCTGTGTTCGTGGATTCGGAGAAGGATTCGTGGAATATGGACCCGGAACTGATGGAAGTGGCCATCAAGGACCGTATCGCCAAAACGGGCAAGAAGCCTAAGGCCATCGTGCCGGTGGCATTATATGGTATGCCGTACCAGATTGACCGTATCATGGAGATCGCTAACCGCTACGATATCCCTGTAGTGGAGGATGCCGCCGAGGGCTTCGGCAGCCGCTGGAACGGCCAGGTGCTTGGAACCTTCGGAAAATATGGCGTGCTGTCGTTCAACGGCAATAAGATGATTACTACCTCCGGTGGTGGTGCTCTGATTACCGCCAACGAGGATGAGTGGCGCGAGATTATGATGTATGCTACCCAGTACCGCGAGAGCTATCCCTACTACCAGCACGAGAAGATAGGTTACAACTACCGTATGAGCAATATCTGTGCGGGCATTGGTCGCGGACAGATGACGGTGGTGAATGACCATATTGCGCACCACAAGCATGTGCAGTCTCTGTATGAGGAGCTGCTGAAAGATGTGCCTGGTATCCATGTGCATTCACAACCGGTTCAAGGTTCAGGGTTAATGGTTAATGGTGTAGAGGTTCCTGTATATGACAGTAACTATTGGTTATGCACCATCACCATTGATGAGAATGTGAAGATTAAGGGACAGGAGAATGCCTACAAGGCCATCGTAACGGGTGCCGTTGGCGGTGCTGCTGGTGTGATACATGCTGCATCGAGTGCGCATACCGACTGTGAGCCTAATGCAAATGTGGAGGCTCTGCGTGTGCTGATGGATCAGGCTCAGATTGAGGCCCGTCCGCTGTGGAAGCCTATGCACAAGCAACCAGTTTATAAAAATGCACCAGCATACGTGAATGGCGTGAGCGAGGCATTGTTCAAGGTGGGTATGTGTCTGCCTGCTGGGCCGTATGTGACGGATGATGATGTGAAGTACATTGTGGAGACTATAAAGAGTGCAATCGCTGGATAACAATACACAAGCATTCCTTGCATTGGTGAGAGCTGGACTCTGGGAGAAAGATGTCCAGCTCTTGCCATATCAAGATATAAAATGGCAGGAGGTTTATCGGCTTGCTATTGAACAGTCGGTTCTGGGACTTTTGCTTGTTGGATTGGAACATTCTGACATAAAACCGCCACAGGTGTTGCTATTGCAGTGGATTGGTGAGGTGCAACAGATAGAACAAAGGAACAAGGCGATGAACTCATTCGTGGCAGAGTTGCTGGATGGACTTAGAAAGGAAGATGTTTGTTGCCTTCTTGTGAAAGGGCAAGGGGTAGCTCAATGCTATGAAAAGCCTCTATGGAGGGAATCTGGGGACATTGACCTGCTATTAAGTGATGAGGACTATAAGAGGACTAAAACATTGCTGACTCCTTTGGCAGAAGAAGTGCATGAAGAGAATATAAAAAACATGCATCTTTCCATGAACATGAAAGGGTATATTGTTGAATTGCATGGAAAGATGCCTTTTCTGTTGTCGAATCGAGTGGACAGGGTGATTGATGAAATACTTGATGATTCCCTTCATAAAGGTGGAGTGATGACAGGGAAATTGGGAGGAAAGGATATTCTCTTGCCAAATCCGGATAATCATATATTCATTGTTTTTACTCATTTCCTACATCATTTCTTTATTGAAGGTGTGGGTCTCAAGCAGATTTGTGACTGGTGTAGAATGTTATGGACGTATCGTCATGAAATCGATATGGATTTGCTGGGGAAACGCCTACAGGAAGCTGGTCTTATGAGTGAATGGAAAGCATTCGCTTCGCTTGCAGTGGATACGCTTGGGATGCCAGTGGAAGCGATGCCGTTCTATGATTCACGGTTCAAGGTTAAGGGTTCACGGATATTGAAGCTTGTATTGGAGGCTGGAAACTTCGGGCATAACAAGGATTTGTGTTACCGCGTGAAGTATAATGGGTTTGTCTATAGGATGGTTTCATTCTGGCGCAGGTTTGTGGACTTTATAGAGTTCGTCCCGATTTTCCCCTTGGATGCACCGAGGTTCTTCGTAACGTATGTGGCAGGAAAAGCGGAATGAATCATGATGCTATGATGTTTCCCCTCGACTCCCTCCACTTTTTCTTCAATATCCTGTGGAACGGTTTGAGAAGTGCGGTGAGAAGTGAGTAAGAGGAAGGATGATGATTTACACTTCGATGTCGATTTTTCTGCGGTGTGACACAATAAAAAGGATTGAAGAGCGTTAATATCTGTTATAGAACTCGAAGAATGATGTACTCGGATTTAATAAAAAATGCCATTGGGCATTGAAAAAAAAGGAGGTCCAAATATGATAAAAGAAAGGATACAAGTAAAAAATGTAGGTGCCCTGGTGAGTACGGGAGTTGTGGAGTTGCGACCACTTACCGTGCTGATAGGTAATTCTGCCAGTGGTAAAAGTACGTTGATGAAGTTAGTGGTGCTGATGCGATATATTTTCAAGCGGATTTGCATCAGGGCTTATCTGAAAAATGCCGAGATAGACGAGAAGCTCTTCTATATCCGATACCGCGATTTTCTGCGTGACGACTTGAAGAACCTTGTGGACGAGGAGTCTTTTATAGAATATATCGTTGAAACGTCAGGCAATCAGAAATTCCGTGTGGCTATCAATGGAGGCAAGTTGGAGTATGACGACAATATGCCTAGTCAAGATATTGTTTTCTTGAAAGAGGTGTGGGTGTCGGAGATGCGTAGTGTCATTCCTACGCTGGCCAGTAAAGGATCGCTTGCCAAAAACACCAGTCTTGGATTCTATTTTGACGAGACTTTTGATGACTTCAAAGCGTCAACGGAGGCAATCAAGCACTTCGATTTGGACTATGTGGGACTGAAATTAGACGTGGTCGTTGGCGGCAATAATCAGAAGAGGTATTTGGTGACGCCAGAAGACGGCAGCTATGGGGAGATAGAACTCCGTAACGCTTCTTCCGGTATTCAGACTACGGCCCCACTTTCGGCAATGGTAAAATATTTCTCTACTGAATTCTCGTTCAAGAAGGCGCAGGAAAGGAGCATAATCTCATACCTGTTCGAGAAAGACCTGACAAGCAAATATCGTCCCGATATGGAAATGGCAGAAATGCCCAGAATTGTTCATATGCATATTGAGGAGCCGGAGTTGAGTCTTGATCCGAGTTCCCAAATCAAGCTTGTTAACGGCATAATCCGACAGGCTTTCTATAATGCCTCTTCGGACGGAAGAATGGTTAATATTATGTTCGCCACTCACAGCCCTTACATCGTGAATGACCTGAATTTGCTGATAAAGGCTCACGACAAAGGGAAAGAAGTAGATGGTGCACATCTTGACTATGAGAAGTTGAGTGTTTATTTGTTGAATGGTGGCGCTGTGGTTGATCTTAAACTGAAAAACAAGCACTATATCAATACCGACAGACTTTCTCAGGACATCAATGAGATATACGACCGTTACGATGAACTTAATGGGGGAAATATATGAGAACGCTGTTGGAGAATGACTTCCCCTCTTATTATGGTGTGGGGCGCAGAAGGTCGTGTGTGGAGATTCAGACGGAGGATGCTGCATTCGACCTAGCGGATAAACCTGCTAATTTCGTGGTTGGGTATCGTAGTGGCGGCGCATCCTTCTCGAATGCAAATCAAAGTCTGTTGAGTGTCATCAACTACGAGCAGTACCTCAATGGCTACAATGGTACGCAGATGTCGGATGGGAAGCGCAGATGTGACTTCATCGTCAGTTCTGTGGATGACGATGCCCTGTTGCTGCTTTGTGAAATGACGAGTACTTACACTGGGACTGAGAATCTTTCTTTGCCTATAACAGACCATAAAGGTAATGTTGTATTCCCCCGTGGAAAGTATGAAAAGGCCGAGGTGCAATTGTTTCAGACGTTGGACAACATACTGGCTGTTCCAACAATCGCCAGATATGCAGAGAGCAGGCAGAAACGGATTTGTCTGATGTCGTATGTCATTACTCATAGTGCGGAACACAATGCGGTAGAGGCTTTTGGCCGTCCACGGATGACAGAGGCGGCGGAGGCAGGGGAGGATGGTGCGGAGGTGTCTTGTCCCGCGATAGAGGCTTTAGGATTCCGTTATTTCAGAATAAGCCACAACTTTACATTCAGGCTATGATTGACAGATGATGAGGGCCGGGGAGCAGGTATTTGTATACGGTGCTCAAGTGTATTTTCTTTGGCCGCTGCTCAGGGTGAATACACTTTTTTTCTTTGCTCCCCTACTGCCCTTCCTGGCAGTGCAGGTTGGGTAGAGTTAACACATTGTCATGTGTTGTTGTTGAGAAAATGTATCAATGAGGCAATTTATGGATTCATTCATGACGCATTTTATTCAATTCTAAGGGATCCGAATAAAGATTAAAGTTTAAGCGACTATGAAATTAAAATGGTTACTTGACAGAGTAATGTCTGGTTCAAGGTTAATGATTAATGGTTCACGATTATGATACTGAAATTTATATTCGATAGAGTAATGTCTGGTTCAAGGTTAATGATTAATGGTTCACGATTATGATACTGAAATTTATATTCGATAGAGTAATGTCTGGTTCAAGGTTAATGATTAATGGTTCACGATTATGATACTAAAATGGATGTTCGACAGGGTGGTCTCGTTGGTGGGGCTGCTGATATTATGGCCAGTATTGCTGATAGTGGCTATTCTTGTAAAGATAAAGATGCCGGGAGGTCCAGCGTTTTTTGTACAAAAGCGTGTGGGGAAGGATGGCAAGTTATTCAACTGCCATAAGTTCCGCACAATGCGAGTCAACAATAATGTTGACGGTTCAAGGTTCAAGGTTCAAGGTTCAAGGTTGGCTGGCGAAACCGATAATAAAAAGGGTGGCTGGTCTTCTGTGAGTGTGGCGGGTGATAGCCGGATTACGCCCCTTGGCGCTAAACTCAGGCACTACAAGTTGGATGAACTCCCAGGGCTGTGGGATGTGCTCGTTGGTAACATGAGCTTCGTGGGACCTCGTCCCGATGTGCCAGGGTATGCGGATAAGCTGACGGGTGACGACCGCGACGTGCTGAAGCTTCGGCCGGGTATTACTGGGCCGGCGACGTTGAAATATCGTCTCGAAGACGAATATCTGAGCAACGCACGGAAACTCGTCTCTGACCTTGACGTTAACCTTGACCTTGACAAGATGACGGACCAAGAGGTGGCGGTGTGGTATAACGACAACGTGATCTATCCCGACAAGGTGAGACTGAACTGCTATTACTACAGGCATTATTCTTTCATCAAAGACATCCAGATGATACTCTGCACCGTGCTGGGGAAGAAGATGTCCTATGCCGGGGAGGTTATTTGACCTTATCTTCAACCTTGACGTTAACCTTGACCTTAACTATTATCAACCTTAACTTTGACGTTAACGATAACTACAGTGATCGTTGATGAAGCTGATTGACAAATCTTTTTTGAATATCATATCGGAGCAGGCGAAGACAATTATGGTTTAAGGCATTTCTGATTCGGGGTTAATTTGGAAGAATGATAGAACAAGAGCTTCTGCAAGAGGGTGAGTTTACGGTGAAAGCCGTCTTGTGAGGTTTGGGTAACCTCAGTAATTTTGCAGTCAAAATACAAAATATCATAAATACGCACTTCGCCGTCCTCTAAGGGTGATTTTAAATATGTCATCACTTGATATGGCGTTTACAATGTACTTACCTCTGGTTCAAAAGTGTTAAATAAGTGTTAAAAAGAAGCGAATTCTGCATATCGTCCTATTTGGTAGAGAAATAATTTGTATTTTTGCAAATTAAAAACATTGAACCGAAGCAATGATAACTTCAACGATAATAAAGGGTTTTGGCCCGGTGAAGGATTTCCAATGGAACAACACCGGCAAAATAAACTTGGTGATTGGTCCGAACAAGTCGGGCAAAACATACCTTCTGAAGGCTCTCTACTCAGCCGTCAAAACTATTGAGGCATATAAACGAGGCAAGGAGATGAGGCGTGATGCAGAGATTCTGTTTGATAAGTTATACTGGACTTATCAACCAGATCAACTTGGAAAACTTGTGTCTGCAGGAAGCAAAGCGGTGGAATTTTCTATGTCTTTGGAGGGCGGTCAGGAGTTTACATATTCATTCGGACCATCGGCCAACAAGCAAGTGACAGTGACAAAAAACACTTGCCACCCCAGGCAGCAGAACTCCATTTTTTTGCCCGCCAAGGAGATTATATCATTACAACAGATAATTGTTAGGGTGAGAGATGACTATCAGGAGTTTGGCTTCGACGACACTTACTATGACTTGGCAAAGGCGTTGACACCCAGTGTCAAGGGAAGAAACTATAAGGAATTCTCGGTGTCGAGAACGGCACTGGAGAGTGCCATTGGCGGGCATATAGAATATGATGCAGAGCGGAAAGACTGGGTGTTCCGTGAGGGGAGGCAGACTTTCAGCATCGCCATGGCATCGGAAGGGGTGAAGAAACTTTCTATTCTGGATGCCTTGCTGGGTAACCATTATCTTTCGAAAGACTCCATCATCTTTGTTGACGAACCGGAGTGTGCCCTACACCCCCGACTGGTGTCGCAACTGATGGATATTATAGCGGAATTAACGAATGCCGGGCTGCAGTTCTTTATAGCCTCACATTCATACTTCGTGATAAAGAAACTATACCTGCTGGCTCACCAAAAGAAAATGTCAATTCCCGTGGTGTCGTTCGAGGAAAACGGGAAATGTCGCACTTCTGACCTTCGTGATGAGATGCCTCAGAATCCTATTATCGAGGAATCAATAAAACTGTACACCGAAGAAATCAATCTTTAAGAAAAGGAGTGTCTGATGGTGACATTTGAAGAGTCAGGGATGACTTTCTCATTTGAGGAGAACGACATCTTCTATATTGAGAAGTCGGTGCGTTTCAACAGGATTGAAAACGCCAAACCATGTGAGTGTATCGTGCTTCACGATGATAAGGTGTGTTTGATAGAGGCTAAGAGTTCGACACCCCATCCCCAGAATGCGGAGCAGTTTATGACTTTTGTAGGTGAGATAGCCCAGAAGTTTGCCGATAGTTATACATACTACAACGCTACGCACCAGAAGCGTCAGCAGCCAGATATGCTTTCTCAGAATCTGCAGTCTGTACCTTTGGGATGTCAGAGTTACGAGTTCTGTCTGATTATTAATGGTCACCAACGTGAATGGCTACCTCCTGTGCTCGACAAATTGAAGGTAATGATGAAGAAATCATTAAAATTGTGGGGATTTGACGATGCCTGTGTGAAGGTTGTAAATGAGCAAGGGGCTTTAAGTAAAGGACTGATTGTAAAAATAGGATGACGGAGGAATTGTTGAATAGGCTCCTGATGACGGTAGCACCTTCGGTTTATATTTTTTGAACGTGAATTTCCACGAATTAGCCATGAATTTTCTGAAAGGCGTCTGGACTTTCTGCTCATACGTCTTTGTGCCGCAGAGATGTCCCAAAGAAAAAGTTTGATAATAATGGACAAGGAAATCAAAGTCATCACTTTTTGTAAATGGGGACAATTAACGCCAACTGCAATGTTGAAATATGAAATTTATAGTAGCCTTATCAAGTATAATATACGTATAATTAATGTTAAAAATAACCATAGTAAACGAAAATTTTGTATTTTTGCAGACCAAATAAAATGAAAATATTCGACTTAATAAATTGGTTGTGAAGACAAAATATGAAATAAAGAAGATTGAGGCAGTGGTGCTCTACATCCTCCGACAGTTCCGCGAGGGGGTGGATTACATCAAGTTGTTCAAGATAATGTACTTCGCACAGAAGGACTATTTGCTGTCTTTTGGCAATGTGTTGTGCCCCGACACATTTAAAGCCCGCAAATATGGTCCTGTACCCATGTTTTCCGACAAGGTTATCAAGACCGTTGAGACGCACGACCCCCTTAGGGGTAATGCTGATATTAAGGCTTTTGCCGGTTCCATCCGTGTTGACGCTAACCAACGGGTTTATGGACTGCAGGAACCTGACACCGATTATTTGTCGATGAAAGAACGAGAGTGTCTGGATAAGTGGATTGACTATTGCCGCGATAAGGATTCGTTGAACGAACTCTCGCCGGAGTCACACGATCGGGCCTATGATGCCGCCTGGAAAGCCTATCAAGACGACCCTCAAAAGGGTGAGATGACCCTCATCGAAATAGCTCGTGCGGGTGGCGCCTCCGAAAAGATGGTGGCTTATATCCGAGAAAAAGAACTTATGGCTGAAGGACTTTCGTGATGGATTTCGAAGGCAAGCTGGCCGTAATAAGAAAAAACATAGACAAGGCCTCGTTGGTAAGATCGGCCGCTGATTTGTCCGTTGGCACGGTAATCTATGTTGAGATGGACAAGAACGATGGTCTCGTCCTCACTGACGGTTACCCAACTCGTCTCAAATACGTGGTTGTGGCAGGAACCAAAAGTGACCAAAAAGAAATTTGCGCTGTGCTAATCAACTCCGATGCTGATTATTCAGACAGTCCCGATTGGCGGGCAGACCAATATCCATTACTCCAATGCAACTATCCAGGTATCCTGGACTACGACAGTTGGCTTGACTGCACCGACCCCAAGATTTTAGCCGTCCGAAAACTCAAAGCCAAGAAAGCCGAGGTGAAAGGACGACTTTCCGATGAAGACTTGAAATCTGTTATGATAAAGCTCAAGAATAGTGGTTTCATCATTCCTCATATCAAGAAGGTCTTCGGTATCTCCAGTTATGATACTGAGAACATTGATTCTTGATATTCGTATCTCGGCGGCGTCAATTTAATTCACCGGAGTTCATCGTCACTTTGTGGGCTCGCGGAAGCTGTGGAAGTCGAGTACAGAGTCACCGTGTCGTAAGTCGAGAAAGAGGAATGCCAGTGGCATTTCGGGCGGAGCAGTTAGGGGTGGCTAGCCAAGCTTGCTTGAGCTTTGCCGAGATGAAGACACGTCAGCGAAGCTAAGTTTATTTGAACCATGTCGAGATGAACCAAAGGTCATGAGCACCGTTGAAAAGAAGATAATACAGCGAATAAGCAGTTTAGACGTGGTCAAATCTATAAATCTTGTAAATCTTCCGCATGGCTGCGCTCGCGGAGGGCTATGTCACACAGATAGCACGGATATCACAGATTTTTCTGCGCTGCTATGCTTGCAGAGGGGCTGACGCGGGTTAAATCGCCTGCTCGCTGCGCTCGCGGAAGCTGCGGAAGTCGAGTACAGAGTCAAATTTATTTGAACTATGTCAAGATGAAGCAGCGTAGACGTAGTCAAATCTCGTAAATCTTGTAAATTTCTTTTCCTCCGGGATTTTGTCCGGGTTCGGGGGCAGATATGCGTTAAGAGTTTAGAGTTATGAGTTATGAGTGTACAGCTGGCGCGGGTTCTTATTCTCCTTGCCTGCGACAGAAATCTAGTAAATCTTTATAAGGTATCGCTGACTGCGTGCGATGAATAGTTCTTCTGCTACGCTCGCGGTGGCAATGTCACACAGATAGCACGGATAACACAGATTCCGCTCGTGCTTCGCTCGTGTGGGCTGACACGGTCTTGGAGCGCGTGAATGTACTTGAGAATGAAAAACAAATAAAACCATATATTTTATGTCTGACAGGAAACGTATTTACCTTTGCTTGGCTCACCAATAAAGGTTAAAGGTTTAAAGTTTAAGGTTAAAGAATAATTAAAAGAATAAAACAATTAAATATGTCTGAACGTAAAAGAATTTACTTGTGCTTGGCGCACATGTCTGATGAAGGTTTAGAACAGAAGTATATCAAGGAGGCTTTTGATACCAACTGGGTGGTGCCGCTGGGTCCCAACGTCAACGGTTTCGAGAAAGACCTCGAGGACTTCGTTAACGGTTCAGGGTTCACGGTTCAGGGTTCACGGTTAAACAAACGCGTGGTGGCTCTCTCTTCCGGTACCGCTGCGGTGCACCTGGCACTGCTGAATTGCGGAGTGAAGCCCGGCGACGAGGTGATCGTGCAGAGCTTCACGTTCTGCGCCTCATCGCACCCCATCACCTACCTCGGGGCTATCCCGGTGTTCGTGGATTCGGAGAAGGATTCGTGGAATATGGACCCGGAACTGATGGAAGTGGCCATCAAGGACCGTATCGCCAAAACGGGCAAGAAGCCTAAGGCCATCGTGCCGGTGGCATTATATGGTATGCCGTACCAGATTGACCGCATCATGGAGATCGCCAACCGCTACGAGATTCCCGTGGTGGAGGATGCCGCCGAGGGCTTCGGCAGCCGCTGGAACGGGCAGGTGCTGGGGACCTTCGGCAAGTATGGCGTGCTGTCGTTCAACGGTAACAAGATGATTACCACCAGCGGTGGCGGTGCTCTGATTACGGCCAACGAAGACGAGTGGCGTGAGATCATGATGTATGCCACACAGTACCGCGAGAGCTATCCTTACTATCAGCATGAGAAGATAGGCTACAACTACCGTATGAGCAATATCTGCGCGGGTATCGGCCGCGGACAGATGACGGTGGTGAATGACCATATTGCACATCACAAGCATGTGCAGTCCCTGTATGAGGAGCTGCTGAAGGATGTGAAGGGTATCAAGGTGCATTCACAACCGGTTCAAGGTTCAGGGTTAACGGTTAATGGTGTGGAGGTTCCGGTCTATGACAGTAACTATTGGCTGTGCACCATTACGATTGATGAGGATGTGAAGATTAAAGGACAGGAGAATGCATATAAGGCCATTGTGACGGGCGCTGTGGGTGGCGCTGCCGGTGTGATTCATGCGGCGACGAGTGCGCACACTGACTGTGAACCCAACGCCAATGTGGAGGCGCTGCGTGTGCTCATGGATCAGGCTCAGATAGAAGCCCGTCCGCTGTGGAAACCCATGCACAAACAGCCCTGCTACCGGCATGGTTCACGGTTAATGGTTCAGGGTGAAGGGTTCTATTGCGAGACTTTTGAAAATGCTATAGCTTACGTGAACGGTGTGAGCGAGTCCCTCTTCAAAGTGGGCCTGTGCCTGCCCGCGGGTCCGTATGTTTCAGATGAAGACGTCCATTATATTGTTCAATGTATTAAGGACGCTATCATCTGACCTTAACTTTAACGTTGACATTAACTATGGCAGGCGCAAGAGGTTTTAGGAAGTATAGTGTTTGGCAGGAGGCGGTTGACTTTGCGACATTTGTTTATGAGGTTACAGGTAAGATGCCTTGGTTAACTATGTTGACTCTTGTCACGACTCGGGCAAACAAGCAAGCTTGATGCCTCTCGCTGCTCCAAGAGTTTGAAAAGAAGGGACTTTGCGACCAGCTTCAGAGGGCCGCAGTTTCAATCAGCTCAAACATAGCAGAGGGTGCAGCCAGATTTTCTGATGCAGACTTCGCCCACTTTCTGGATTTCGCATTAGGTTCTGCGTTTGAGGTGGAAACTCAGTTGACTATAGCTAAGAACGTGGGGTACTTTGATAACGTTGACCTTAATGCAAACCTTAACGTTAACCTTGACCTTGACAAAAGGGGGGTGACGTACGAGCTTTTGAGGGATAAATTCATAGTATTGAACGACAACTCAATGGCCTGATTAATTCTATTCGTAAAAGTTAAGGTTATGGTTAGGGTTAAGGTTGTGCTCAAGGCAGTTTGGCAGTTTTGTAGTTATGTGTTTGTGCCGCAGAGGAGACCGAAAGATGACAGTGCAGTAGGGTAGACAGACGATGCGACCGCTTTGATGGAAAAAACGGCGATATCCGTTCACTTTTTGTCAGAAACGTTTTAACATTTGATTTTTACTTCATGCAATGGATGAGTTTGCTCCGCACTATTAACTTGATTATAAGATAGACCTATAACAAATTTAACATTTTGCATCCCTGTTTTTCACCGTCAAGGTGAACGGGTTTGCTCCGAAGTTTCCAGTTACAACGATAACGCTAACGTTAACCTTAACGTAAACCGTTGCTCCATAAAGTCGCAGGCCGTGTTTCCTGCGGATCCAGGCAGAACGAACAAACGATAATGGAAACATAAAAGTGAACGAAGTTGAGAGGAAGGAATTCTTGAAATACCAGCGAAACAATGAAACCGTTATTGAAAGGCCTTTGGCAATCTTGCAGTTGTTTGTTTTGGCAGATCTGGGGTGAACAGAAGGCTGAAGGTATAATGTGGAGATAAAAAAAGAGACAAGAGGGCAAACAATGGCTGCCACCAAGATTAAACCCTCTTGCTCGTCAAATGTTGTTGAACAGTTACTTGTTGCGATGTTTGGTTGGTCCAACTTTCACCTTTTCAACAACAGTCTCCTTGGGATGCTTTTCTGCTTCTTTCATCGGAATGAAACGTCCCGTTTCAGCACTACGTGCTTTTTCAACTGTTTTTGACATGTCGGTTCTTTCCCTGCCTTTTCAGGGGTTCTTTATGAAGGCTTGTCCAAAACCTTCGGGTTCAACATGAGATTGGACTATCTGCTTTTAATTGATCATAACCGTCATGGTGAATTACTTCTCTACGTTCATGATTCCGTTAGACGTAATTTTGCAGCATAGACGGTCGTCCTGCCTGGAGGCGTTGTTTTCCCACTGAAGAGGACGGAGGTTGGAGAGGTTGTCGGAGCCGCCTTTGGATACTGGAGTGATGTGGTCAATCTCCCATCCATATTGGCTATTTCTGTCGCCATAGAAACTCCAACCAATCCAAGCACCGCATTGGTCTTTGCGCCACTTCGCGGGGTCGTTGCCGCTGACAATTTGCGCTTTCTTCCAGATGTAAGTTTACGGTGAAAGCCGTCTTGTGAGGTTTCTGCAGTCTCAGTAATTTTGCAGTCGAATTACAAACCATCAAAACCGACTGCGATGAACAATAACACACAGAGAAAGAGCCCGATGTTTGCCGAGTTGAATGTCGAGCGACAGACGAAAGAACCCCCGATCCATCAGGAGTGCCCCAGGAAGCGCTTCGCCTACATCAAGCTGGCCTACCCAAGCGGGGTGACGCTGACGCTTCCGTCGGACACCGATCCGGAGACACTTGCCGGCTACCTGAGGATAAAAGTCTGAGGCGATGGCGACAATATGCCAACTGCACGCCGACCTGCGGTACTACCTGTGCCTGGAGCCTGTGGACATGAGGAAACAGTTCCAGGGGCTGCAGGGGATCGTCAATGCGGAATTCGGAAGATACCTGACCCAGGACGAGGCTTTCGTCTTCATCGGGAAGAGCCGCAAGATGGTGAAGATACTCCACCGCGAGAGCAACGGCCTGACGATGTATGTCAGGAAACTCGCAACGGGACGCTTCCGGATGCCGGAACTGAACACCGACAGACGCACCTGCACGATGAACTACAGCGAATTTGTGCGCTTGATTTTAGGCGAAAAATGGGAAATCGAAGGCCATTTTGACGAAAATGGAAGGCGGCTCCAAACAGCATAAATCCATTCTTTCAGAAACAACCCGAATACAGGCAATATAAAGAGTGCAGGAACACAAGCACATACTACCCATCACAAGCGCTCTCGCAGTACCGGTCGCGGGCGCGGGAATGCCCGTGCAAGGGTGCTTAAAAACCAAAAACAAGTCACAGAAAAACAGTGAAAAAATATGCAAAAAATATGAATTTTCATTTGGCCAATCCATTGATTTTTCGTATTTTTGCATTGTAAAAATTGAAGGGAAAAGCATGCAGCAAGACAACAAATCCACATCAAAAATGATCACCATGGAGGAGCATAACGCCATCCTCCACGAGCAGCTGTCCGGGCTGGTGGAGCGTCTTGCTGCAACAGAGAAGAAACTCGACCTGGAGAAGTCCAGCCGGGAGGAAATCATAGCCCGCGAAATGGCAGAAGAGAGAGAGGCGCTCCGGGCGGAAGTGAAGGAGGAATTCAAGGAAGAGTACGAGGCTCTGGAAAGGGAGAAGAAGGACCTGGCGCGACAGAGGGAGAGCCATAGGCAGGAGATGGAACTGATGGCAGTGAGGCTCTGTGCCCAGCTGGAGCGTGAATACGCGGAGAAGAAAGACGAGATACTCCGCAGCAGCATTTTCCAGATAAAGGACATACAGGAGATAGTGGTCAATGCGCTGGCCGCCGCCATTGAGGGCAACGCCGAAGAAGGCGAGGCCTGTATGCAACGCCTGCGGGACAAGATGCCGGAAGCGCGGAAGGTGCTGGAGGACGAGGTGCGGGAAGCCCTGAACAAGGCGGAGAAGAAAGGGGCGAGACAGACACACCATATAACGGAGTTGGTGCGCATGCTTTTCACCCGCAAGAGCGAGCGTGTGGAGCTGGGCGAGGAGGAGCACGAGACGCTGATGGAGTCGGTGTTGAAGTCCGTGAATCTGACCGAAACCGAGAAAGAGGAGCACCGCCAGTGCTACCGAAAGATAAAGGAATACCGCGAACGTAAACGCCTTGCCGAAACACTGGAAAACAAGACCGGGAAAGGCCACGGCAGAAAGCCGATCCCCGACAGCATGCCCAGGTTGGCACCCATCACCCTGTACCCCGAAGGCTACGAGGGTCACGAGAGTGAATACCGCATGATAGGGTGCGACGTGCAGGAATTCATCCTGCCGGTGAGTGTGCGTTATGTTGTGCAGCCCATAGAGCGTCCCGTGGTGGTACGCAAGGACGACTCGCTGGAGAAGCCCCAGCAGTCGCCCTGTTATGAGGGCCCGATATGGAAAAGTAATGCCTCCGCGGAGCTGCTGGCACAGATCGAGTGCGGGAAATATCTCTACCACATGCCTTTCTACCGCCAGACAAAGAAGATGAAGGCCGAAGGCTTTGAGATAAGCAACTCGACCATCGACGGGTGGCACCAGGAGGTATGCCGGATGCTGGAAGCCTTGTATGAGCTGCAGCGGCAAAGGGTGATGCAGAGCCGTCTGCTGGCGGCGGACGGAAGCCCGATGCCCGTAATCGACAACGAGAAGCAAAGAACAGTAAAGCAGTACATCATCCAGTACCGGTCGATAGACACGGGAGTGCCGGTATTCATCTCCACGCCCGGCAGCGGGAGCGGCAGGGGCAAGGCGGTGATAGAGGCCAATCTGGGAGACTGGACAGGCAGTGCGCTGATGTGCGACGCCTATTCCGGATACGACTGGGTGGGAAAGGCCGGCAGGGTGCTGTGCCGCTGTGCCGCTCACATGCGCAGGGGATTCGAGCGTGCAATGAGCGAGAATCCCAACGTGGCCACACCCGCCATGGCACTGATACAGGACATCTATGCTGTGGAGGCCATAGCCAAAATGCGGGGGCTTGAGGGAAGCGGGAAGACGGCACTGCGCCGCGAACTGGCGGGACCGAACTGGGAGCTGTTGAAGCTGTGGTGCATGGAGAAGATTGTGGAGTTACCAGAGGACACCCTCACCTACAAGGCCATGGGATACCTATTGCGCCACTACGACGAGCTTACGGCCTACCTTGACATCGCCGACATGCCGGTGGACAACAATGATACCGAGAGAGCCATCAGGAGTATGGTGATGGGCAAGCAGTCCTATCTCTTCTGCCGCAACGACGAAGCATGTCAGAGAGCTGCCATCATGTACTCGATGCTCGGAGCCTGCAAGGTGCTGGGCAAAGATCCGGAAAAATGGCTCGCATACACGCTGAAACACATCGGGTCGACCAAGCCGGAGCACTTGCACCGGCTACTGCCCGAGGAATGGACTGAATAGTCCGTATATAATCAAAGAAAATTAAGTATTAACAAACAATTTTGCCGTCCTTCGGATGGTGCCATATCACTATGGCATTATCTGGTACGGCGTTTACAGTAAACTTACTTCCAGATAGCCAGTTTCGTTTCGTTACTAAAATTTGCCATATGTCAAAGATCAGTTGTTGATTAGTAACGCTGCATCCATGAGCAGTACATTGCGGCTTTGACTATTGGCGAGGTTAAAACCGCTGAAATATGCTCGCCATTTTTTTTACGCTGCAAATTTCGTGCCATCTGCCAAAGAATGATAAATTGGCATATTTTACATGTCGTATTTGTGAGAAATATGCGAAAATTAAAAATAAAATTGTTTATATTGAAAATTTGTTGTATCTTTGTGCCGTCGTTTTAAAATGAATAATTATGATAGCGGAATTCAAAATCAAGAACTTCTACTCGTTGCGGGATGAGCAGACGCTGAGTTTTATCCCAACGAATGATGATACGTCGCGTGATATTTACACAGAAGAGGTGGCAGATGGCGTCTCGCTTCTGAAAATAGGCTGTATCTATGGCTCTAATGCTTCAGGTAAGACAAATATCTTGAAGGCGCTCGATTTCTTTACGCAGTTTATGATCAACGACGATTTGAACAAAGGTGACGAGATTGGAATTGTGCCGTTCTTGTTGGATGACGTGTCTCAGAAAGAACGGACTCAGTTTGAAATGACATTTTATCTGAACCATGAGAAGTATAAGCTCGATCTGGTGTTGGATAACAATGTTATTTATGAAGAGACGCTGCTGGTCTATTCCTCGGTTCAGCCAACTATGCTGTACAAACGTACCTATAATGCAGAGAAGGATGCTTCAGATATCGTGTTTGGTGGTAAGGTGGGGTTAATCAAAAAGAGCAGAGAGGCTATAGAGGGTAATACTTTCAACAAACGGACGGTTATTGCTGCTTTTGGTAAGTCGAATGTGGAGAAGTCCAGGCTGAATCTGGTTTATGAATTCTTCTCCCAGAGAATTGCTCCCATCATGCATCCGCAGAGCAGTCTGATGGGCTTCACTAAACGCCGTATAACAAGGGATAGAAATGGGAAATTAAAGAAATTCATTCTGCATTTCCTGAAGGCATCGGACTTTAATATATCAGATATCGCTATCCACGAAGAGGAAGTGAACATTACTCCAGAGATGGAACTGATGATTAAAAATACCTCGGGCATGCCAGAAAAGGCAAAAGAGGAAATCTTGAAGAAGGGAACGTTGCGTTCGGACGAGATGTTCTTTGTGCATCATACCAATAATGGGGATAAAGAATTGGGTGAGGAATTGGAGTCTCGGGGAACAAAGCGATATATGGGGCTGGCAACAATTCTTTATGACCTGCTGGTTCACGGTGTTATTCTTCCAATTGACGAGATAGAGACGAGTATTCACTATGAGTTGCTTTCTTATTTCATCAAGGTGTTTCTGGTAAACAGCAAACGTGGAGGGCAGTTGATTGTATCCACGCATGACATCAACTTGCTGGATGAAGACTATATTCGCAGGGATGTGATATGGTTTACGGACAAGAATGATGGAGGCGAGACGCAATTGATCAGGCTTTCTACTCTGGGCCTGCACAAGACGCTGTCTGTATATAATGCTTACAGGCAGGAAAAACTTGTGGATCTGCCGTTCCTGGACAGTATTTATATGGATATGGATGAATACTATGAGCATGAGGCGGAGAAGTAGAAAAGAGCGGAAAAGCATAGCCATCATTGGTGAGGGCCTGACGGAGTATCGCTATGTGGATGATATGCGCACCACTGAGCGATATAGGTTTAGTCTTGTGCCCGGTATTCCCAAGCATTCGGACCTGGATGATATTGTGAATCTTGCCAATGCGCGGGTGAAAGCAGGGTATGACTATGTGTTATGCCTGATAGATATGGACGTGATAGAAGGCAATCACGAGAAGATGGATCATTATAAAGCGTTGAAGAAGGAGAATCCTAAGATTATCTTTGTGGAGTCTAGTCCTTGTACAGAATACTGGTTCTTGATGCACTATATGCCAGGCCCATCGAGTAAGGAGTATGCCAACTATGATGCCGTGGCCCAAGAACTCAAGAAGCATATTCCCAACTATGACAAGACGGAGGCTTTCTTCAACAAGACTCATATCTACCGTGAACTGAAGGGAAAGGGAGATATGGAGAAAGTTATTGAATTGTCACGTGAACTTGATCGGTTACATGAAACGGAGCCAATGATATACAAGTCTTATTCACAGATGTATAAGCTGTTTGACATCATCAAGGGGATTACGAAGGAGGATGGGACAGGGGACAGGCACTCGTCCCAACCATGAAAATCAATAAATTGCGAGCTTCTTCCCTTGCTTCGGTATATGGGCGAGGAATAGTGGCATGAACCCAATGGGACAGGGGACGTACTATGTTGTTTTTAACATTTATTTAACATTTTTTTCCATGCTGTCATTGGGTTAGGTGACACATATCCATCGATATACGGCACCCCACTTCCTTTCAGAGAAGGCTTGGAATGTGTATTGGAAAAAAATAATGCCATGTGAAAAAAAAGTTGTAATTTTGCAACGTGATTGGAGCGAACACGAATCGCTCGAATCGAACGAATATAATAAAAGATTTCGCAACTGGGCACAGGAACTGGTGAATCTTCGGATTAGGCAAATGGAACTGGAGGACGAGGAGACAATGAGCATTGAGGATGCGCGTGAGCAGTAAGAGAGGAGTACGCAAAAGCATGAAATACGTCATCAGGAAGCGTTGTGCTCAGAGGATAACCACGTTTTACCGAAATGTGTCCAAAAAGTACAAGCATACGTACTCATTGGAATTTTTATTCGCCTGCTCGCGGTGCTCGCGAAATCTATAAATCTTGTAAATTTCTTTTCCTCCGGGATTTTGTCCGGGTTCGGGGTTTATGAAATCTAATAAATCTTTATAAGGTATCGCTGGCTTCGCGCGATGGATTAAATTAATGCTTGAGTGTTTGAGTGCTTGAATTTTTTTTATTCTTTTTGTTCTAATTGAGTTTTAATAGGTAGAGTTTTATAGTCTTCGGAATTAAGTGAAAAGGCTGGCGCTTTTGGGCGCTGGCCTTTTTTGGTTTTTGTGTGTCGTTTTATTTCGTTGGGTGGCCTTGGGCGATGACTACTCCGGCGATGACTATGGCCATGCCGAGGAGCTTGGCCCAGCTGAAGGCTTCCTGGCCGATGGCTACGGCGGCGATGAGGGAGAAAACAGGGATGGCATTGTTGAAGATGCAGGCTTCGGAGGCGCCGAGGTTGCGGACGCCGTAGTTGTAGCCGGCATAGGCGAGGGTGGAGCAGAGGAGTCCTAATACCAGGATGAGCATCAGCATCTTGGGGCTCCAGGAGAGCAGTGGCAGTGATGAGGCGTCGAAGGCGAGTACCAGAGGCAGGAAATAGGCCAGGCCTATGAGGTTCTGCCAGGTGGTGACGACGAGGGGATGGTAGTGGTCCACCACCCTGACCAGCAGTATGGTGTAAACCACTGCTATGGCGACGGCGCCGGAGAGGAACAGCAGTCCCTGGAGGGCGGTGCCTTGGAATCCGATTTCGCCGCCCAGCATCAGCACCACTCCTGCAAGGGAGAGTGCCACGCCGACGATGAGAGAGGGCTTGATGCGCTGGCGGTAGGCGAGCCACATACCGAAGGGGACGAAGAGGGGGATGGTGGCTATGACCACCGAGGCCAGCGAGCCGCTGACGAGGCGCACGCCGTTGGTCTCACAGAGGTGGTAGATGAAGGGCTCGCAGAAAGCGAGGAGAAGGAACCATTTGATGTCCTGTCTGCGGATGCGCTGCAGGCGATGGGTAAGGGCGAGGGCTGGCAGCATGACTGCCGAGGCGATGGCCAGGCGTAGGGCCACGAGCATGGTGACGGTCATGTGCTTCTCGGTGAGAAAGAGCTCCTTGGTGAGGATGAAACTGATGCCCCAGAAGACGACGGAGGCTGTGATGAGTGTATAGGTGAGGACCTTTTTCTTTCTTGACAGCATGATTGTTTGATTGCTTGATTGTATTGTTAGAAGGGATAGTTGATACCGAAATTGGTGACTATCTGGTTGAATGCCCAGTGAGGCGGACGCCAGCGGTAGTCCACACCGTAGCCCGGGTCATACAGCGGAATGGCGAAGTCCAGTCGGAGGGTGGCAATGGAGATGTTGAGGCGGATGCCCAAGCCCACGCCGACGGCGATCTCCTTGAGGATATTGCCCCATTGCAGCTCGCCCCCGGGATATTGGTCGGAGGCGTTGAGGAGCCACACATTGCCCATATCGGCGAAGAGGGCGCCTTCGAAGATGCCTGCAATAGGGAAGCGCTCTTCGAGGTTGACGACCAGCTGGAGGTCGCCCACGCGCTCAATCATATTGTCGCCATAGTCGTAGGAGCCGGGTCCGAGGTGGCGCAGTTGCCAGGCACGCATGGTGGTGGGGCCGCCGCCGAAGAAGCTCTTCTCGTAGGGCATGGAGAGTGAGTTGCCGAAGGGGATGCCCGCACCGAGGAGCAGGCGCGCCACAAGTGTGGAGCGTTGGAAATGGTAGATATAGCGGGTGAATTCCGTATTGACACGGAGATACTGTGCAAAGGGAACCCCGAAGAGTTGATAGACACCATTGCTGTCGGACGGAGTGCCGACAAGGAGTGAATAGCCTTTCAGCAGGTTGCCGGCGCTCTCGACGGAGAGGCGCAGGAGGGTGAAGTTGCGGCGTGTGCCGAACTGCTGGTTGCTGTAGGCGAAGTCGTAACGAGCATCCATGATGAAATGGCTGCTGTACTGGTAGTTCATGCGGAGGTCGTTGATGGCCCGCAGGCGGGCGGCGAAGTCATCGTCGATATTGATGGTGCGGACGAAGGTGAGCTCGATGGGCAGCAGCTGATGCTGTGTGGTGTATGTGACGAGCGAAGAGCCGGGCGCCTCCAGGGAGCGGAACGACCATGTGTAACCGAAGGAGGTATTGGCCAGGATGCGCTCGAACCAGTAGCGGTACTGGTAGCTGCCGCCGAGGTTGATGAGGGTGTGGGGGCGAGTGCGCTGCCAGTAGACGAGAGAGGAGAAGGGGAAGGCGTCGGGGACATCGAGCGAGGCGTCGAGGTTGACCTCGAAGGTGCTGAAGTTGTCGTAGAAGCTCCCGCCACCATCCTGGAGGATGAACTTGGGCAGTTCCAGGAGCAGAGAGCTCTTCACTTTCAGCAGTTCGGCACCGCCGAAGAGGTTCTTGTGTTGGTATTCGAGTGTGGTCTCGATGCCCAGGTTGCCGTTGGTGAAGAAATTGGACGAGCTGTCGGTGGCTCCGATGGGTGAGGCGTTGGTGAGCTCGAGGGAGAGGGAGATCTTCTGTTGTGTGGTGTTCAGCAGTCGCACGTGGGCGTCGACCAGCGGGATGCTGTCGGAGGAGAATGGCGACTCGGTGAAGTCGATATTGATATACTTGAAGTTGCGGAGGTTCAGCAGCGAGTTGTAGGTGTTGGTGATGCGGCTGGGGCGGTAGAGCATGCCGGGGAACATCATCATGGAGCGGCTGATAGTCTCTTTGTTGGGTGTGATGCGTTTGGTGACGTCGGAGACGAAGTTGAACTCGAACTGGCGGTGCAGACCGGCATAGTTGAACTGGGTGGTGTCGAGGGTGACCTCGCCGTTGCGGATGCCCGCGGTGCTGTTGGGGAAGATATAGATGTTGTTGATGTGGTATTTGCGCAGGTTGCGGCTGTCGACGAAGACATCGACGGAGAGGCGTCGGTCGTTGTAGGTGGTGTCGACCAAGAAGGTGATGTTGTCCACGGCGGCGTGGTAGTAGCCTTCTTCGCGCAGCAGTGATACCAGTCGTGACCGTTCCGCCGCCATGATTTCCTGGTCGTAGTATGTGCCGGCCTTCAAGGGCGACGAGGGCTGCCATTTGTCGATAAGGCCGCGGATGGTGTCGTTCTGTGTATGGTATATCACCTCTTCGACGAGGTAGCGGTGGGTGGCGGTGAGGTGGTATCCGATGGCTATTTTCTTGCCCTCCATCTCGAGTGTGTCGAAGGTGACGGTGGAGTGGAAGCACCCCTTGGACTCTAACAGCCCTTGCAGCTGGCGGGCCGTGCGGCGGGCCTTGTCCTCTTCATAGACCACCGGAGCCTGGCCCAGGCGGCGCCAGTAGTTGCCCCAGAAGGTGCTGTCGGAGGGATGTGCCACGGAATAGATCCACATGCCCACGGGCAGCCATTTGATTCCGAAGACCTTGGAGTTGCGTCGTTGTACATAGTAGTTCTCCGAGTTTTTGAGAGCGTCTCTCACCTCGGGGGTTACCTCCGAACTGTCGGCCATCACCACGGTCTGCACAGTCTCGTCTAAACGGTGGCCGCCGTCGGGGATATATCGATTGGTATAGCAGGAGGCCAGCAGAAGGAAAGAAAGGGGGAAAAGGAGAAGCAGGCTGCCGCGAAGCGACAACCGTCGGATGCATCTTCTATGTCGGTGGTCATTTCTCATCTACAGTCTTGAGTATGATGTCGGTGCTGCCGAGGTTGCGGCGCATGAGTTGCATGCAGGCGTCGGAAGCGGCATGGTAGATGTCGTCGTCGGTAAACAATTTCCGTAGGAACGACACATCGGGATGTTCGTCTACAATCATGCAGCCTCCGAGGTCGATGAGGTCGTGTGCCTCCTGGAATTTGTGATGGTTGGGTCCGAAGACGACGGGTTTGCCGTAGGCTACGGCCTCGAGAATATTGTGTATGCCAACGCCGAACCCTCCACCGATATAGGCCACGGTGGCGTAGCGGTAGAGTTTGGAGAGGAGGCCTATGTTGTCGATGATGAGTACTTTTGAATGTGTAAATGTGTTATTGTGGGATTGCGTTAGTGCGTTAATGCATTCCGAGTATCGGATGCTGTCGGGAAAGATGGCTTCTATCTGTTTCAGGTGCTCCTCGTTGATCATGTGGGGGGCAATGATGATGCGTTCGGGGAACCACTTTTTGCTCTCGCGCAGGCGTGCCAGCAGCTGTTCGTCGGGCGGCCATGTGCTCCCGGCCACCAGCACTTTGCCGTCGTATCCCTCAAGGAACTTCTCGACAACGGCGTCTCTTTCGGCGGCCTGAACTATCTGGTTCACGCGGTCATATCGGGTGTCGCCGGCAAGGGAACAATGGTCGATGCCGTGGCTTTTCAATAGCTGCAGGCTCTCCTCGTTCTGTACGAAGAGATGATTGAAACAAAGACCGATTTGGCGCAGGAACCATCCGCCGTACCACTTGAAGAAGTACTGCTCGGGGCGGAAGATGGCCGAGAAAATGTATGTGTCTATGCCGCGCTGGCGCAGGGCGTTCAGGTAGTTGTACCAGAACTCGTACTTGACGAAAAAGACCTTGTCGGGACGGGCTGTGTCGAGGAAGCGGCGCACGTTGTGCGGTGTGTCCATGGGCAGGTAGCAGACGGCCTCGGCCTGTGTGTAGTTCTTGCGCACCTCGTAGCCCGAGGGGGAGAAGAAGGTGACGAGCACCTGATGGTCGGGGTGCTGCTGGCGGTAGGCTTCGAGGACGGGGCGTGCCTGTTCGAACTCGCCGAGGCTGGCGGCGTGGAACCATACGGTGGGCTTCCCTTTTGCAAGTTTGGCCAGTTCTGCCGGCACCTCCTTCCAGCCTGCCACCATCTGGCGTGCCTTGGAATGACCGAACAAGGCTGCCGTTCGGATTCCCAGGGTGTAAAGGTGGATTGCTATGGTGTATATGATAAGCATCTTTTCAGTTATGAGTTAAGAGTTAAGAGTTAAGAATTAAGAGTTAAGAGTGGTGGATTAATAATAGTAGTAGTCGTATGCTGTCTTGCCGGTGAACGGGAACATCCAGCCGATTTTAATTCCTGCCATCAGGTCGAAGTAGGTGTTCTCGTCCTTGCCGTTGAGTCCCATGACGTTGTCAATGGTGTAGGGGCGCGACGACCAGCTGAGGCATTCGCTCAGGTCGAAGGTGATCTTGAAGTTGACGTAGGTGGAGCGGTTGCTCATGAAGATGAAGCCCACGCTCTGCGTGAGTATCATGCCGTTGCGCAGGTGGTCGTAGTATGGCATCATCTTCTCGCTGAGTTGGGGTACCTCGCTCTCGTTCATGTCCTGTGTGTTGACGGTCTTCTGCATGAACCATCCGCCGCTGAGCTTCAGCAGTATGCCCGAGTCGGGGTTTTTGCGGAAGAGGGGAATGATCTTGGCCACGCCCGGGCGCACGGCGAAGCCGCGGTTGTAGAGCGTCACCACGCCGTCATATCCGCCCCAGCTCATCAGGTGTCCGTTCGGCGTGAAGATGTCGCCCATGCGCTCGGCGCGCTGCGTGAGGTTGTCGCTGTTGTAGCCGAACCACAGGTCGCCGTCCAGGGTCACCATCCAGTTGCTCTTCCATTTGTAGGCCCAGTTGATGTCGAAGTTGAGGTATGGACCGTCGTAGAGTTCGTTCATGTTGCCGCCGTCCATGCCGCCGCTATGGCTGCCCAGCAGGGGCGTTACGGCTCCGAAAGAGAAACCTACAATATGGCACTGCAGGGTGTCGATGCCGTGTTTCTCCTGTGCCGAAACCATGTTGCCAATCAGTCCCAGCAACCCCACAAATCCCATCGCAAAAAATCGTCTCATATTGTATATAATCGCTTAATTCTTAATTTTTAGTTCCTATTTCAAAAATATTTCGTATTTTTGCAAATCGTTATTGAAACGACAAATGCTACAATTTATTGTATAATAAAGAAAAAAAATAAAAATACTATATTGTTATGGCAAAAGATTTCCCCAAACGCAGTGAGAACTACTCCGAATGGTATAACGAACTGGTGGTGCGTGCCGACCTCGCCGAGCAGAGCGCCGTGCGCGGCTGCATGGTCATCAAACCCTATGGCTACGCCATCTGGGAGAAGATGCAGCACCAGCTGGACAAGATGTTCAAAGAGACCGGCCACCAGAACGCCTATTTCCCCCTCTTCATCCCCAAGAGCTTCCTCAGCCGCGAGGCCGAGCATGTCGAGGGTTTTGCTAAAGAGTGCGCCGTGGTGACCCACCACCGCCTGATGAACGCCCCCGACGGCAGCGGCGTCGTCGTCGACCCCAGCGCCAAGCTCGAGGAAGAGCTCATCGTGCGCCCCACCTCCGAGACCATCATCTGGAGCACCTACAAGAACTGGATCAAGTCCTACCGCGACCTGCCCATCCTCTGCAACCAGTGGGCCAACGTCGTGCGCTGGGAGATGCGCACCCGCATGTTCCTCCGCACCGCCGAGTTCCTCTGGCAGGAAGGCCACACCGCCCACGCCACCCGCGAGGAGGCCGAGGAGGAGGCCCGCCGCATGCTCGAGGTCTACGCCGAGTTCGTGGAGAAATACATGGCCGTGCCCGTGCTCAAGGGCCACAAGAGCCCCAACGAGCGCTTCGCCGGCGCCCTCGACACCCTCTGCATCGAAGCCATGATGCAGGACGGCAAGGCCCTGCAGGCCGGCACCAGCCACTTCCTGGGACAGAACTTCGCCAAGGCCTTCGAGGTGCAGTTCCTCAACAAGGAGAACAAGCTCGAATACGTCTGGGCCACCTCGTGGGGCGTCAGCACCCGCCTGATGGGTGCCCTCATCATGACCCACTCCGACGACAACGGCCTCGTCCTGCCGCCGCACTTGGCACCCATCCACGTGGCCATCGTCCCCATCTGCAAGAGCGACGAGCAGCAGCGCCAGCTCGACGAGCACATCGCCCCCATCGTCAAGGCCCTCGAAGCCAAAGGCCTGGTGGTGAAGTACGACAACCGCCCGGAGTACAAGCCCGGCTGGAAGTTCAACGAGTACGAGTTCAAGGGCGTCCCCGTGCGCCTGGCCATCGGTCCCCGCGACCTGGAGAACGGCACCTGCGAGGTCTGCCGTCGCGACACCCTCGAGAAGATCACCATGCCCATCGAGGGCATCGCCGACCATGTCTACGACCTCATGGAGCAGATCCAGCAGAACCTCTTCAAGAAGGCCGCCGACTTCCGCGCCAGCATGACCCGCAAGGTCGACACCTGGGACGACTTCAAGGTCGAGATCGAGAAGAACGGCTTCCTCCTCTGCCATTGGGACGGCACCCAGGAGACCGAGGAGCGCATCAAGGAAGAGACCAAGGCCACCATCCGCTGCATCCCCTTCGACGCCCCCGAAGAGGAAGGCAAGTGCATCTACAGCGGCAAGCCCAGCCACCGCCGCGTCGTCTTTGCCCGCAGCTACTGATAACGCCTTGTGCTATACAGAATTAAGCGGTAAGTGGCATCTGCCACTTGCCGCTTGATTTTGTGTTGTTCCCATAGCCTGATTTATGTTTTTTCCATCATATCCGATGGCCTCCAGCCACTCTTTAGGTTTTACTCCCCTTTTACTCAAAGTTTACTCAAACTTTACCTGCCTCCATGGTACCACCGTAGTGGCGCCGTGTCTCCTCCACTGTTGGTCCGACCAACCCCGGCTGAACAGCTGCCGACCACTTTGGAACGCAGGCGCTATTCATGCTAACAGCCGTTAAAAAATACTTTTTGCCAATTCAAAAAGATTGTGTATCTTTGCAGTTTGAAAATTGACCCCGAAGCCTTTCGGCTGAAGGAAGAAATGATAAGAATATAACTGCTATGATTAATATCCGCAAGCTTGAATCAGAGCTCTGGGAGTCGGCCGACCTCCTGCGTCAGGGAAGCAAATTGACCAGCAATCAGTATTGTATGCCTGTGTTGGCGTTGCTGTTCCTGCGCTATGCCTACAGCCGCTATAAGATGGTGGAGGCAGAGATATTGCAGAACCGCCCCAGCCGTGGTGGGCGTGTAATGCCCGTGGAGCCCAGTGACTTCACCGCCAAGAGTGCTCTATATCTGCCTCGCGAAGCTCAGTTCGACTATCTTGTGAACTTGCCTGACAATATCGTGGATGCTGGCCTGAAGACCAAGGACGGGCAGGAAATCAACTCGCTGGGCGAGGCCGTCAATAACGCTATGCAGTTGGTAGAAGACCAAAGCGAACAACTGACAGGCGTATTGCCCAAGACCTACACGATGTTTGCCGACGACCTACTGCGCGAGCTGCTTCGTATCTTCAACAACAAGACCATCGACGAGGTAGGTGGCGACATCATCGGGCGCATCTACGAATACTTCCTCTCGAAGTTTGCCAAGGCAGTGGCCTCCGACGATGGTGTGTTCTTTACGCCGAAGTCATTGGTAAAAATGTTGGTCAACGTGCTGGAGCCCACACAAGGCGTGATGCTTGACCCTGCTTGTGGTTCAGGTGGTATGTTTGTACAGACCGGCGACTTTGTGAATCAAGCAGGATTAAACGCTAACACCCAGATGACTTTTTATGGACAGGAAAAGGTGGAGTACAACGCCCAGCTCTGTCTGATGAATATGGCTGTTCACGGTTTGAACGGCCGAATCATCTCTGGCGACGAAGCCAATTCTTTCTATCACGATGCATACAACCTCGCCGGCAAGTGCGACTATGTGATGGCTAATCCGCCCTTCAATGTCGATAAGGTAAAAGCCGAGTCGGCTTCAGCCGCAGGCCGCCTGCCCTTTGGTCTTCCTGGCGTGAACGCGAAAACCAAAGAGATTGGCAATGCCAACTATCTTTGGATTAGTTATTTCTACGCCTACCTGAACGACCACGGCCGTGCCGGCTTCGTGATGGCCAGTTCGGCGACTGACAGCGCCAACAAAGACCGTGACATCCGCGAGAAACTGGTGCGCACGGGCGATGTGGACGTGATGGTCAGCGTGGGCAACAACTTCTTCTACACACTCTCCCTGCCCTGCTCTCTGTGGTTCTTCGACCGTAACAAACACGCAGACATTCGCGACAAAGTGCTGTTCATCGATGCCCGCAACTACTATACGGTGGTCGACCGCACCCTCAACGAGTGGACGGAATGGCAATTGCGCAACCTGCAAGCCATCGTACACCTCTATCGTGGTGAGAAAGAGAAGTACCTTTCATTAATCAGAGATTATATTGAAATACTTGATAATGTATTTGCTCCATTGGCACCAGAAAGACTTGAAGAGGTCATCAAGAATGGTGAAAAGGAGTATTCTACGAGTTTTGCCGCCAGTTTAGAATACGAGAAGAAACAGGCAAAAGAGGCTATTGCCTCTGCCACCCGAAAAGAGAAGAAACAGGTAGAGGCTGAATGGAAAGAGACTATAGAGCATTGGGAAGATCTTCTCGAAACGGCTCGTCAGTTTGAATGGCTTACAGAGAAGTTTGGCGATGGTGAATACAAGGATGTGCTTGGCCTCTGTAAGATTGCCACCATTCAGGAGATAGAAGAAAAGAACTATTCCCTGACTCCAGGTGCCTACGTCGGCGTGGCTGAGCAGGAAGATGACGGCGTAGATTTCCATGAACGCATGACCGAGATTCATGCTGAGTTGGCACAACTGAACAAGGAAGCCAACGTTCTGATGGACGAAATCATGAAGGAATGGAATAATCTAAACATGAAGTAGGTTATGGCAAACGAGGTTGCAATCATCGAAACCAGAGCCACACAACTGGCTGAAAAGATAGAGATATTAGTGACGGAGGCACGTAAGAGAGTAGCTTCTGTTGCTAATACTGCGCAGGTATATACATACTATGAAATTGGTCGTTATATCATTGAAGATGAACAAGGGGGCAAGCTACGCGCCGAATATGGTAAAGGTGTGTTGAAACGTGTTTCTGAACGACTTACAGAGCGATTAGGCAAAGGATGGTCGGAAGAGAATCTGCGCCTAATGAGGAAGTTTTATACCCTTTATTCCCATGTGCAATCACCGATTTTCAAAATCCAAACCAGTGGTTTGGAAATTCAACCCCCAAAAATCCAAACCAGTGGTTCGGAAATCTCTCAACCTGCTGATAATGACAACCAGCGGCTACTAAATCAAAGATTTACATTGCCGTGGTCACACTATTTGATACTGACTCATGTCAAGGACTCAGACGCACGTAGTTTCTATGAGATAGAAGCATTTAAGCAGCAATGGAGCAAACGCCAACTGCAACGTCAGATAGGTAGCGGACTCTACGAACGTCTGGCACTAAGCAGAGATAAAGATGAAGTGATGCGACTGGCTACGGAAGGGCAAGTAGTTGAAAGGCCCAGTGACATTATGAAAGACCCGTTGGTATTGGAGTTTATCGGCTTGAAGCCTGACGCATCCTATAGCGAGACAGATCTTGAAAGTGCCATCATCAGTCGTCTGCAAGACTTCCTGCTGGAGATGGGAAAAGGTTTCCTTTTTGAGGCAAGACAGAAGCGCTTCACCTTTGAGGAACGTCATTTCTATGTTGACCTTGTGCTATATAACCGACTACTTCAATGCTATGTTCTTGTTGATTTGAAAATGGACGATCTCACTCATCAAGACCTGGGGCAGATGCAGATGTATGTCAACTATTATGACCGCTATGTAAAGGAAGATTTTGAAAAGCCCACCATTGGAATCCTTCTTTGTGAGCGCAAGAACGATGCCCTTGTAGAACTCACGCTGCCAAAGGATACCAACATTTATGCACAGCAATATGCACTCTGTCTGCCAGACAAAGCTCTGTTGCAACAGAAACTGCGTGAATGGATTGCAGAATTTAAGGAAAAGGAGGGAGCGGAATGAGTGAGTGGAAGAAAGTGAAGTTGGGAGAATGCTGTCTGAAAATTGGTAGTGGCTCAACCCCTAAGGGTGGTTCAACGGTTTATGTAGAATCGGGAACTTCTCTTATACGGAGTCAAAACGTATACAATCTATCATTTGACTATAATGGTTTAACTCATATTACTGAAGATGCGGCAAACAAACTTAAAGGAGTAACTGTCTTCAGCAATGATATTTTATTGAATATTACTGGCGATTCTGTCGCAAGGACATGTATTGTTCCGAATGATGTTTTGCCCGCAAGAGTAAATCAGCATGTAGCCATAGTAAGAACGGATTGCAAACTGATTAATCCTCGATTTCTAAACTACTATTTAGCTAGCCCTAGGATGCAGGCTCATATGTTAAGCTTAGCTGTAGGCAAAGGTGCTTCAAGAAATGCTATGACCAAACAGATGATTGAGAACTTTGAAGTACCATGTCCTCCTCTTCCAACTCAGCACCGCATCGCCACCATCCTATCCCGCTACGACTCTTTGATAGAGAACTATCAAAAGCAGATAAAGTTATTGGAGGAAGCAGCGCAGCGACTCTATAAGGAATGGTTCGTTGACCTCCATTTCCCCGGCCACGAAAACACCAAAATCGTAGATGGTGTGCCAGAGGGGTGGGGGAAGAAGAAGTTAATAGAATTTGGATGCTCTTTAGAATCGGGCGCGCGACCTAAAGGAGGAGTTGACTCAAACCTTAAAAATGGAATTCCTAGCGTGGGAGCTGAGAATGTCATTGGTCTTGGAAAATATAACTATTCATCAGAAAAGCTCATTACAAATCAGTTTTATTCGCAAATGAGGAAAGGGAAGATAAAGGACAGGGATATACTGATATATAAAGATGGAGCTTACATTGGCCGCACAAGCCTTTTTCAAGATGGTTTCCCTCATAAAGAAATGGCAGTCAACGAGCATGTATTCTTGCTTCATGCTCTAAACGAGAATTACCAATACTATATTTTCTTCACCTTGTATCAAAAGCAATATTTTGAAAAGATGCAAAAACTCAATAAGAATGCAGCACAGCCAGGTTTAAACCAAAAAGCTTTGTTGGATTTGGGCATGTTGTGTCCTTCAGAAAACTTTGTGTTGGCGTTTAGAAAAGTAATAGAACCCATAATGAAGGCTCTGTTTAGTAAAGCGAATCAAATCCGCCTCCTCACCGAAGCTCGCAACCGCTTGCTTCCCAAGCTGATGAGTGGAGAAATAAAAGTGTAATAACTATGGCAATACCATATAGAATATACGACATCAAGACAAGCAGGAAAGAGATCATCGAAGAGAACGCTTCGAAGTACTTGTTTTTTGCTTGGACGCTGAATCGCCTGAAAGAATTCTTGATGTGCATGGATGCAGAAAGAATCAATGAAGGCTATATCACAAAGAGCATTCATAAAACAGAATTGCTGAAAGGGGTTAAAGAATCTGAAAAATTGGTTGACAAATGGTTGGTGGATATGGCTCTTATTGGCCTAATCAGAATTGAGCATTTGCCTAATATTGGACAAACCGTAATCTACCTTACCGAGAAGGGCTTGGAAGAATATAAAAACCAAACATATCACATATTGGCAGCAAATCTACTCGAGGCACAAGAGAGCAGGAGATTGTCGAGAATTGCCATCTTTGTTGCAACGACTGCAGTTGTTGTCGCAATTGCTGTCGGCGTCATATCGTGTATGTTATAATAACTCGTTCTATTATGTCAAAGGATTATAGCGAAGACCAGCTGATACAGAAGAGCACCGCCGACTTCATGGAGAAGGAGTTGGGGTGGAAGAGCATCTACGCCTTCGACCAGGAGACGCTTGGCCCCATTGGCACTCTCGGTCGCAACAGCTACCACGAAGTGCTGCTGCTTCGCCATTTTCGCAAGGCATTGAAGATGCTCAACCCTTGGCTGACGGACAAACAGATGCTGGAGTGTGTGGAGCGTATGACAGAGTACATGAGCAGCCAGACGCTGATGCAGATAAACGAGCAGAAGTACCAGATGATTCGCGACGGCATCCCCGTGACCCGCACTAAAGCCAACGGCGAGACGGAAGAGGTGAAGGCCAAGGTTATCGACTTCGCTTCGCCCGAGAAGAACGACTTCCTGTGTGTCCGTGAGATGTGGGTATATGGTGCGCTCTATCATCGCCGTGCCGACATTGTGGGTTTCGTGAATGGGCTACCTTTGCTGTTTATGGAACTGAAGAACCACGACGTGGAAGTGGTGGATGCCTTCAACAAGAACTATCGCGACTACCTCGATACGATTCCACAACTGTTCTACCACAATGCCTTCATTATGTTCAGCAACGGGCTGGAGGCGCGTGTGGGAACCATCGACTCGAAATGGGAGTTCTTCCACGAGTGGAAACGACTGACAGAGCAAGAGGCTGGCAACATAGAGCTGCCAACGATGCTCAGAGGCATCTGCCGGAAGGAGAACTTCCTGGATTTGTTGGAAAACTTCATCCTCTACGACCATAGTGGCGGACGGACTGCAAAGATATTAGCTCGCAACCATCAGTATCTTGGCGTGAACCAAGCCGTGGAGATGTATCGCAACCGTCAGTATCTGAACGGTAAGTTGGGCGTGTTCTGGCATACACAAGGCTCGGGTAAGAGCTACTCGATGCTGTTCCTCTCGCAGAAGATACGCCGCAAGTTTGAGGGTTCGCCAACCTTCCTTGTCCTGACCGACCGCGACGAGTTGAACAAGCAAATCAGCGACACGTTCGAGAACTGCGGACTGCTGGGCAACGTGAAGGCCAAGAAGTTCATTGCCAGTAGTGGCGAAGACTTGAAATCGAAGCTGAAAGGTAACCCGTCGTTCATCTTCTCGCTTATTCAGAAATTCAACGACCCGAAAGCTGACCCCATCTATCCCGACCACGACATCATCGTGATGAGCGACGAGGCGCACCGCACGCAGAACGGCATCTTTGCAGATAACCTGATGCACATGCTGCCTACCGCCCATCGTATTGGTTTTACAGGTACACCGCTGCTTTCAAACGACAACATCACGGCGCGTACTTTCGGCGGCTATGTAAGTATATACGATTTTAAACGGGCCGTGGAAGATAAAGCCACAGTGCCCCTCTACTATGAGAACCGTGGGGAGAAACTGCAAGACCTGAAGAATCCAGAAATCAACGACGAGATAGCTGCCGCCCTGGAACAAGCAGGCGAACTGGATGCCTCGCAGCTGGCCAAGCTGGAACGCGAGTTCGCCAAAGAGGTGCATTTGTTGACGGCAGCCAAGCGGCTGCGCTTGATTGCCAAAGACTTTGTGCATCATTACAGCGACCTGTGGACTTCGGGCAAAGCGATGTTTGTATGTTATAACAAGGTGACCTGTGTTCGTATGTTCAACTATGTGCAGGAATACTGGCAGCGCGAAATCAAGGCATTGGAAGAAGCCATCGCCAAATGCACCTCGCAACAGGAGGCGCAGGAGATGCAGCGCAAGCTGGAATGGATGCGCGAGACGGATATGGCGGTAGTCGTTTCGCAGGAGCAGAACGAGATACAGACATTCCAAAAGTGGGGCCTCGACATCAAGCCGCACCGCGAACGGATGGAGAAAGAGGAACTGGACAAGGCTTTCAAAGCCGATGACTCGCGTCTGCGGGTGGTCTTCGTCTGCGCTATGTGGCTGACAGGCTTCGACGTGAAAATGCTCTCGTGCCTCTACATTGACAAACCAATGAAGGCACACACACTGATGCAGACCATCGCCCGTGCCAACCGAGTGGCGGAAGGAAAGACCAACGGCCTGATCATCGACTACATCGGCATCGTGAAAGCCCTGCGCCAAGCCTTGGCCGACTATACCGCCAACCCGGAAGGTGGCGACGGGGGAAACGACCCAACTATCGACAAGAAGGAACTCATCAAACGTGTCATAGAGACGATAGCCGCTGCCACAGCTTTCCTAAAAGAGCACGACTTCGAATTGGGCGACCTCATCAAAGCCGAAAATTTCAAGAAGCTATCACTACTGAAAAAGGCTGCCAATGCAATGTGCGAGACGACAGAAATCAGGAAGTCGTACTGCACGTTTGCCTCCATGTTGCTAAAGCTATGGAAATATCTCGACCGCGAGGATATAACACACGAGATGAAGCAACAGAAAGATGCCATTGAGGCCATCTTCAAGGAACTACAGCAGAAACGCAAACACGCCGACATCACAGACTTGAGTGTGGCCATCAATGAGATAGTGAATGAACATCTGGAGGTGGATTCGGATGTTTCAATGGTGGCGGAATCACGACGTTTTGATATTAGCGGCATCGACTTTGAACTGCTCCGTCGCGAGTTTGCCAAGAGCAAGGAGAAAAATCTCGTGCTGAAAGACATTCAGGATTTGCTGCAGGAGCGTATTGCTCAGATGCTGGCACAGAATCCCTCACGCATCAACTTCTACGAGAAGTACCAGGAAATCATTCACAATTACAACCAGGAGCAGAACCGCGCCACGATAGAAAAGACCTTCGAAGAACTGATGAGGCTCTCCCATGACCTGACCGAAGAGGAAAAACGCTACATACACGAAGGTTTTGAGAACGACGAACAGCTCTCTATGTATGATTTGCTGATGAAGGAAGACCTTTCAAAGGAAGACATCAAGAAGTTGAAGGTTGTCGCCAAAGATTTGCTGGAGAAGATTAAGGCCCAGTTGGCCACGATGGATCATCCTTTCGACAAGCAAGAAACCCAGGCTTCCATCATCATCACCATCCGTGACATCCTCTGGGAAGAATTGCCTGAGAGTTATTCCGACGCAAGCATTAACTACTATCGTGATGCCGTGTACAATTACATATCCCAGCGCTATGGTACGGCTGCATAAAAAATACATTTTGGCCTCTTGAATAACGTTGGTAAAAAAAGCATTCGTTTTCCTTATCGTGGCGCAATATTTTTTGCAAACTTTCGTTAAAAAGACATCGCTGAAAAAAATAATCACGACAAACACCTTAAAACCTTAAACTATAAACTATAAACTTTAACCCCTAAACCTTAAACCTTAAACCTTATATGGACAATACCCCTACACCACACATCGGCGCGCGGAAAGGCGAGATTGCCGAGACCGTCATCATGGCGGGCGACCCGCTGCGTGTCAAGTTTATGGCCGAGAACTACCTGGAGAACCCCGTGCTTTTCAACCAGGTACGCGGCATGCTGGGCTACACCGGCATGCGCAACGGCCGCCGCATCAGCGTCATGGGCCACGGCATGGGCGGCCCCTCGATAGGCATCTACACCTACGAGCTGTTCAACTTCTACGACGTGCAGACCATCATCCGCGTGGGCTCCGCCGGTTCCATCCAGGAGGACCTCCACGTGGGCGACATCGTCATCGCCACCGGCGCCTGCACCAACTCCAACTACGCCGCGCAGTACGAGCTGCCCGGCACCTTCGCCCCCATCGCCGACTTCGAGCTGGCGCGCCGCGCCGTGGAGGCCTGCGAGCGCATGGGCTACCGTCACCGCGTGGGCAATGTGCTCTCGTCCGACATGTTCTACGCCGCCAACGCCCACAACGACCGTTGGCAGCGCATGGGCGTGCTGGCCGTGGAGATGGAGATTGCGCAGCTGTACATGAACGCGGCATACTGCAGTGGGGCGTGTTATGACCCCTCAGTCCTTCGGACAGCTCCCCTCGGGGAGGGGAGCAGCAGTGGAGGGTGCAGGGCGGAAAGTGTGAAGGGGGAGGGGAGCAGCTGGGGAAAGCGGAAGAGGGCCCTTGGCATTTGCACCGTTTCCGACCACCTCCTCACCGGCGAAGCTACCACTGCCGAAGAGCGCCAGACCACCTTCACCAAGATGATGGATGTGGCGTTTGAGATAGTTATGAGTTAAGAGTTAAGAGTTAAGAGTTATGAAAAAAATATTGTCCTGTACAATAATTTTGTTAAATTTACGTTAATAGGGCAAATTGTTTAACAACTAAAACTGTAACATTATGAAGATTACTAACAAAATGTTTGCCGAATGTCTTGGTACATTCGTGCTGGTGCTCGGCGGCTGCGGTACCGCGCTGTTCGGACACGTAGGTTTCCTCGGTGTGGCCATTGCCTTCGGCCTCACTGTCATTGCTATGGCTTACGGTGTGGGTCACATCAGCGGCGCCCACCTCAACCCCGCCGTCTCGTTCGGCGTGTGGGTCAACGGCCGTATGTCGTTGAAGGACATGCTTCTGTACTGGGTGAGCCAGTGCGTCGGCGCCATCATCGCCGGTGCTGTGCTGCTCTGCATCTGGAACGCCGCCGGCCTCGGTGCCACGGGCGTCTTCGCCGCCAACGGCTACGGCGCTGAGTTCGCCGCCGCCACCGGCAATGCCGACTACCTGAGCGTCAGCTGCGGTGGTGCCTTCCTGGTCGAGGCCCTGCTGACCTTCGTCTTCCTGATGGTCATCCTCGGCGTCACCGACGACCGCCATGCCAACGGCAAGTTCGGCGGCCTGGCCATCGGTCTCACCCTGGTGCTCATCCACCTCGTCAGCATCCCGCTGACCAACACCAGCGTCAACCCCGCCCGCTCGCTGAGCCAGGCCCTCTTCAGCAACGCTGAAGGCTGGAGAGCCTGCAGCCAACTGTGGCTCTTCATCGTGGCCCCGCTCGTGGGTGCCGCCCTCGCCGGCCTGTGCTACAAGTTCCTGGCCCCGAAGGAGAAGTAAGCTCTTGCATGCCAAATGATTAATCTATCGGTCCGCACTCGGTGCGGACCGATTTTTTTTTGTTTTCCGATACCCACCCGAGAGGTACCTGAGTCGTGTCTGAAACGGCCGTTCTTATATTGTTCTTATATAGTTCTCATATTGTTTACATATTGTTCTTATATTCCGGATATAAGAACAATATAAGAACAATATGTAAACAATATAAGAACGCCCGTATTTGACCCCTGTTTGGTGGGGGGCGGGTGTGTACGGTTCAGTCGATGGTTTTGCGGACGAGGTTGTCGGGGGTGATGGTCTCGAGGGTGATGGTGGCCACGAGGGCCGGGTCGTAGGGGCGCGAGAGGCGGATGTAGTTGTCGGTCCAGCCCTCCATGAGGGTGGCGTTCTCCACGGGCTTGCTTTCCCAGAGGACGGGGCGTGTTTTCCCTATTTGGCTTGAGATGAATTCGTTGTGTTTTTTCTCGCTGAGTTCGAGGAGCCGTGCGGTGTGCTCGTGGCGGATGGGGATGGGGATTTTCTCGCCGAGGCGGAGGGCGGCGGTGCCGGGGCGGTCGCTGTAGGTGAAGACATGGAGGTAGGAGATGGGCAGCGAGTCGATGAAACTGAGCACTTTGGCGAACTCCTCCTCGTTCTCGCCGTTGAACCCTGCCATGACGTCGGCGGCGATGCAGGCGTCGGGCATGACGGCCTTGATGCGTTCGAGTTTGGCGCGGTAGAGGGCGGTGTCGTAGCGGCGGTGCATGAGTTGCAGCACATGGTCGGAGCCGGCCTGGAGTGGGATGTGGAAGTGGGGGAGGAAGGCGCGGGAGGAGGCCACGAAGTCGATGATGTCGTCGGTGAGGAGGTTGGGCTCGATGGAGGAGATGCGGTAGCGTTGGATGCCGTCGATTTGGTCGAGGCCGCGGAGGAGGTCGAGGAAGGGTTCGGAATGGGTGGTGCCGGCAAGATGCCGGCGCTCCATGGGTTCGGGGTGGGTGGTGCCGGCAAGATGGCGGCGGTCCAGGGGTTCGAGAGTGTCAGTGGTGCCGGCAGGATGCCGGCGGTCCATTTGGCCGAAGGTGCCGGTGTTGACGCCGGTGAGCACCACCTCCTTGGCGCCTTCGTCGGCGATGCGGCGGGCCATGCAGAGGGTTTCCTCGATGGTGGCGGAGCGCGAGCGGCCGCGGGCGAAGGGTATGGCGCAGTAGGTGCAGAAGTAGTCGCAGCCGTCCTGGATTTTGAAGAAGGTCCTTGTGCGGTCGCCGGAGGAGTACTGGAGCGGGAATTTGGGCATGTCCTCACCGGTCTCCCGTTTCGCGAGATCTTGGAAATGTTGTAGATCTTTTTCGTTTGTTGTATCAACTTGTTGTCCGTCAGGGGCTGTGCAAATGTTGGACTGTTGATTTCCAGAATTTCCGCCGCTGGCGGGGAGGGTGCCAACTATTTCCGGCAGGAGGTGTTTGCGGTCGTTGCCGAGGACGAGGGTGACGCCGGGAATGCGCTCGATGTCAGCTGCTGCCACCTGGGCGAAACATCCGATGACGGCTATCTGAGCGTCGGGGTTGAGGCGGTGGGCTTGGCGGATGATGGTGCGGCACTTCTTCTCGGCGACGGCCGTAACGGTGCATGTATTAATGATATAGAGGTCTGCCGCCTGGTGGAAGTCGACAATGGTGTGTCCGAGGGTCGAAAAACGGCGTAGAAGGTCGGAAGTTTCGGCGTAATTTAGTTTGCAACCGAGGGTGTGAGCGGCGATTTTCATAAATTTTTTTTGAGGGTGTTCGGTGAATAGTAGGGGTTAATAGATAATGAGTTATCGATATTTTTGGGATGTTATTGGGTATTTTTTTTATCTTTCTTGAAAAAAATATTTGGTCAATTCAAAAAAAGGTTGTATCTTTGCACCCGAATTCAAGAGAGAAAAGTAAGCGTAAGAGCTACTCGATAAAGGAAAAAAGGTTTCCAGAATACCTTCTAAATTTTGGATTTTGTAATAGTGTTTAATGGAGGAAACGCCCTGCTGTCTTGCGGGGCGCTTCTTTTTTTCGGTGTTATGAGCGAGGGTGATCACCGTTCGATCATCTCTTGCAGGGGTGAATGTTCCTCGTAGCGGGTGGAGCGGACCATCTTGATGGCGTCCTCGTCGGGGAAGATGGCGAAGTCGGGTTGAGGTTCGAGGAGCAGAATGTCGCGTCCCTCGTTGTCGCGACCGATGCCCTGGATGCAGTTGCGCGCCACGGAGATGTGGCTTTTGCGGTTGGCGAGGGCGAAGAGTTCGTCGCCGGCGCGGTTGAAGACAGGCTCGAAGTTTTCGTGAGCGACGAGTTTCTGTCCGTCGCGCAGGAGGACGACGGTCTTGGCCTTGCCCTGGGCGGCCATGCAGGCGATGTCGTGGATGGAGACGAAGGAGGGGGAGGTGGAGGCGATGAGGATTTCGCGGTCGTTCATCATGCCGTAGTTCCAGCGTTCCTTGATGACGAGGTTGCCGTTTTCGAAGTAGCGGTAGTCGCCGTGTTTGAGTCCGCCGGAGTAGTAGCCTTCGCGTGCGAGATTGCCGTTTTCGTCGTATTCCACGAGGCGTCCTTCGATGTTGCCGTTGACATAGTTGGCGGTGATGTATCCGTTCTGGCCGATGCGCTTCCACCAGCGTCCGTGGCGGCGGTTGTTTTGCCAGAAGGCCACCTCGGCGGTGTCGCCGCTGCGGTTGAAGACGACGTGTCGGCCGTCCTTGACGCCCATGCGGTAGGAGGCTTCCTTGACGAGGCGTCCGTCTTCGGCGAAGAAGCTCCAGAGTCCGTCGCGGTTGCGCTGGTTGTATTCGCCGCGGGCGAGGAGGTGTCCCTGCTCGTCGTAGGCCTCGTGGAGGCAACGGCGGCCGGGTTCGGTGTAGGTGTTGCGGATGCGGACGGTGCCGTCGTGATAGTAGTAGGTGAAGGTGCCGGTCTCGAGGCCGTCCTTGAAGTCGCCCTCGAAGATTTTGGAGCCGTCCTTGTCGGTGCGGATCCAGTGGCCTTGGCGGCGGCCCTGTTTGTCGACCTGGTTTTGGGCAGTGGCGCTGGCGGTGGTGAGCACCAGGGCTGCAGCGAGGAGAAGAATGCTCTTTTTCATTGGTAGCGGATATGTCTTTTTAATGTGTATACAATTATTATTATCAATTATGTGGTTGAATAACGCAGAATTAGATAATTTATTTTGGTGGATGAAAAAAAAGATGTATTTTTGCACACAAATAATAAGATAAAACAAAGATTATGATAGCTACAAAGACTAACTCGATTGTGAAGTTTGCCGTGCTTGACACGGTGCTGGTGGCGCTGGCCTGCCTGGTGCCTGCTGCGTCGCATCTGTTTGCTGTGCCGCTGTATATGGCCAACCCGATGCTGGCGTTGCTGCTGGCTGGGATGCTGATAGGGAAAGACTGGCGCAATGCGCTGGTGCTGGCGGTGCTGATGCCGCTGGTGAGCTGTGTGTTGACAGGCATGCCTGCGGCCGGCAAGATGGTGTGCATGATGGCCGAGCTGGCCACGGTGGCCACGCTGTTCGGCTGGTTGTCGCGCCGGTGGCAGGTGCTGCCTGCCGTGCTGGTCTCCGTGCTGGCCGCCAAGGTGGTCTATTATGCCCTGAAGGCCGTTGTGGTGGCTCCGGTGGTGCTTGTGGGCACCGAGTGGTGGATGCAGCTGGCAGCCGTGTTGCTGTGGGGTGGACTGTTTGCAATGCTGTATAGAAAGTTTAAGGTTTAAGGTAATGAACATTGCGGTCATACTTGCAGGGGGTACGGGGAGCCGTATGTACAGTGAAGCAGATCGCTCCACAAGGTCGCGTTCTGCTTTCAATGAAACAGTTCGCTCCACAAGGTCGCGTTCTGCTTTCAATGAAACAGTTCGCTCCACAAGGTCGCGTTCTGCTTTATTGCCCAAGCAGTTTCTCGAAGTCGGGGGGCGTACTGTGGTGGAGTATTCCATCGATGCCTTCGACAGCCATCAGTCCATCGACGAGGTGGCCGTGGTGGTGCATCCCGAGTGGAGGCGCCGCATGGAAGAGATTGCAGAGGCGCGCAAGTGGCGCAAGCTGGGGAAGATAGTGGACGGCGGCAGCGAGCGCTATATGTCGAGTCTCAATGCCGTGATGGCGTATATAGACTATCCGGACGACACCAACCTGCTGCTGCACGATGCTGCGAGGCCCTGTGTGTCTGGGGCGTTGATAAGCCGTGTGGCCGAGGCCTTGAAACACAACGAAGCCGTGGGCGTTGCTGTGCCGAGTACGGACACCATGTGGGAGGTGCATCCCGACATGAGTGGGGAGTTTGGTGCCGGAAGCGCAGAATTCGAGATACCGCGCCTGGTGGCGCGCATACCCGAGCGGAGGCTCATGTGGCGTGCGCAGACGCCGCAGGCTTTCCGTCTGCCGCTGATCCGCGATGCCTATCAGAGAGCCCTGCAGGACCCTCAGTTCAGGGCCACCGACGACTGCGGAGTGGTGCGCAGGTACCTGCCGGGGGTGAAAATCGCCGTCGTCGAAGGAGAAGAGAGGAATATGAAACTGACAAACGCGGACGATATGTCCTTGGTGCAAAAATATATCAACAGCAATGGATAAGAAGACAGTATACGTCGGCATGAGTGCCGACATGATCCATCCGGGTCATACATCGTCTGTAAAAAAACATGAACTAAAACAAAACTGGTTGATATGAAAGTGGTAGCAATGGTGCCCATCAAGCTGAATAGCGAAAGGGTGAAAGAAAAGAATCTGAGGCCTTTCCCTGACGGGAAACCTTTAATCAAGTTTATATTGGAGGCGCTCGTGAAAAGCAGTCGTGTGGACGAGGTGTATGTGTACTGCAGCAGCGAGCGGATCAAGGACTATCTGATTGATGGCGTCAAGTTTTTGAAACGTCCCGAATATCTGGATGGCAACGGATGCAACTGCAACGACATTATCAGGGAGTTCATGAAGGTGGTCGACGCCGACTACTATGTCGTCTCCCATGCCACGGCTCCGTTCACCAAGCCGGAGAGCATCGACAGGTGCATCGACAGTGTGACCAAGGGCGACCAATATGACTCGGCGTTCACGGTGGAACGCATCCAGACTTTTATGTGGAAGAACGGTGCGCCGATGAACTTCGACGTGGACCACTTCCCCAGAACCCAGGATCTGGATCCCATCTATATGGAGACTTCTGGTGCATTTGTCTTCCCGCGCGAGGTGTTCCAGCAGTACAACCGCAGGGTGGGGGTGAAGCCCTGCCTGGTGGAAGTGGAACCTGTGGAAAGCATTGATATCGATACTGAGTATGACATGATGGTGGCGCAAGCCATATACAGTCATCTGAAAGAAAAAGAATAGAGGATATGGGAAAGGTACACATAGTGGACTGTACGATTAGGGACGGTGGTTATCTTCTTGACAAGAACTCGTCCCCGGAGTTTGTAAGAGGAATACTGCAGGGGCTTGTGGATGCAGGAATTGATTACACAGAAACAGGTTTTCTGCAGAGCAAACATAACGGAGAGTCTATCGTATATCACGATTCGAAGGATGTGGTCAAGTATCTGCCGTTGGATGCCAAACGCACCACGTATCTTGGATTTTGCGATAACAGCCGTTATACACCGGAGGAGTTGGATGTCTGTGACGGAAAGTCTTTCAAATGGTTGCGTATATCATTTGCAAAACATGAAATTGAGGCATCATTGAGATTCTGCAAGGCGGCAATGGAGAAGGGCTATAGTGTCCAGTTCAACCCTATGGACAGCATCAGTTATTCGGAAAAAGAGAGAGAGGCGTTGATAAACCGGGTGAATGTGATTAAACCTGCTGTCTTTTCCATAGTGGACACTTTCGGTGCAATGTACATGACGGATCTCGAAAAGATTTTCCGGCAATTTGACAAACTGCTTGACGAAGGAATAATGATAGGACTCCATTCGCACGACAATCTTGGCCTTTCGTGCGCCCTGGCGGAGAGGATGGTGGATTTGGCGGGAGAAACCGGTAGGGAGGTGTGCATCGATGGCTCGCTATATGGTATGGGAAGAGGTGCCGGTAATGCCAAGACGGAATTACTTGCAGACTATCTGAACAAGCATTGCGGAACGGAATACAATGTCGAGATGCTGCTTGAAACGATAGAAAAGTATATCTTGCCAATCCTGGGCACAGTCCATTGGGGCTACGACCTTCCCATGTACGTATGCGGAACGAAACATTCACATGTTGATAATGTGAATCACCTGAAGGAGAAACACAACAGCTCCATTAGTGACATATTCAATGTCATAGAGATGCTGACCCCTCAGCAGCGAACAAGATATGGCACGGGATATTCGAAAACGGATTTCTCCCATTTAGACGAGTGCTATAACGAGTATAAAAAGAAAAACCAAACGATATGAATTGTTCGGAATATTTGGTAGACTTTCTGGTCAAGAAAGGAGTGACCGACGTCTTTGGATATGCAGGCGGATACATCGTGCCCTTTATGGACGCCCTCTACGACCGGCACGAAATCACGGTACATGTCTGCTATAACGAGCAGGGCTGTTCGTTCGCTGCCAACGGCTATGCCCGCGCTAGCGGGAAACTCGGCGTCTTCTTCACCACGTCGGGTCCCGGTGCGGTGAATGCCTTCGGCGGCTTGGCGGATGCCTGGTTCGACAGCGTCCCCGTCATGGGCATCTGTGGCAATGTGCCCACCAACGAGAAGCGGGGGTTCTCCGGTATCCGGCAGAATGGGTTTCAGGAGATGGACATCGTCTCCATGACGCGCCATATCACCAAGTATTCTGTAACGCCCCTCAGCCCCATTGGATTCGCCGATGTCGTCTCGCGGGCCTACAACATGGCCCTGCTGGGCCGCAAAGGCGGCGTGATAATTGATTTTCCGTACGACATACAAAAACAGAGTGTAGAATGAAATACCTCAGACCAGTGCTTTTGGTGGGCAGTGGCGCCCGCACAGCCGATGCCCCCGCCCTCATCATCGAGTTTGCCCGCAAAACCCAGATCCCCGTGCTGACCACCATGAATGCCGTCGACCTTGCTCAGGACGACCTTCATATCGGTTTCATCGGAACATACGGAAACCGCATCTCCAATATGATCCTCGAAGAGGCAGACCTCGTCATATCTGTCGGCGCCCGCCTCGGATTGAGGCAGATAGGCCACAAACAGGAATGGTTCGCGCCGAAAGCCCATCTCATTCGTGCCGACGTGGACCAGTACGAACTCAGCCGCAACGTCAAGGAAGACGAGGAAAAGCACCTCATGGATGCTGCAGACTTCATGCGGTGGCTCCTCGCACAGGACTACCCATGCTACGACGAATGGCATGCCCATTGCATCAAAGCCAAAAAGCTGCTCGATGGCGTCGACAACACCGAAGGCAACAATGTGATGGAGAAAATATCAACCCTCCTCCCCCCCAATCCCATCGTCACCGTCGACGTCGGCCAGCACGAATGCTGGTGCGCCCAGTCCCTCACCCTCAAAGGCCACCAGGGCCGCATACTCATTGGCGGCGGCTACGGCTCCATGGGCTGCGGACTTCCGTATGCTATTGGCGCCTCCATTGCTATGGGTAAATGCTTCTGCATCACCGGCGACGGCGGTCTGCAGATGAACATCCAGGAGTTGGAGGTCGTCGTGCGCGAGCACCTGCCCGTGAAGATTCTGGTGATTAACAATATGGTGCTGGGCAAGATCAGTGAAATCCAGCATGGCTCCTACAGCGACCGTTATGCACAAACCACTGCCGCAAGCGGATACACCGTGCCCGACTTCAGCCGTATTGCCGACGCCTATGGCCTGCGGGCTGCCAACCTTGAACACTACTCGCAGCTCGACCAATACGCCTCCTGGTTCACCGACGACGACCCCTGCCTGCTCAATATTTTTATCCCGGCTGACACGCTGCTGATTCCCAAAATCAAGTGGGAAACGGGTAAAATAATGCCCGCCCTTGACAGCAACCTTCTCGCAAAGGTGAAAAACGAACTTCAATCCTCAATTCATAACTCATAACTCTCAATGATACGTTTTCTGGTGATGGATGTCGACGGCACCCTGACCGACGGCAAAGTGTATATGGGTACCCAAGGGGAATTGATGAAGGCCTTCAACATCAAGGATGGCTACGGAATCAAAGAACTCCTGCCCCGATATGGAATCCTCCCGATTATCATCACGGCTCGGTGCAACGATGCTTTGCTTCATCGATGCAAAGAATTGGGCATAGCGGAGGTGCATCAGAATGTCAGGGACAAAATCCATCGATTGGAAGAAGTGCTTGCGCGGTATTCGGGCACCATGTCCGAAGTGGCCTATATGGGAGATGATTTGCTCGACCTGCAGTGTATGATGCCTGTTCGGCAGCAGGGCGGGCTTGTGGCCGCTCCGGCGGATGCGGCCCCTGCTGTCCTCGCCAGCAGTGACTATGTTGCTCCGCACAAGGCCGGCGAGGGTGCAGTGCGTGACCTGATCGATTATCTGATCGCCAACAACCAACAACCAGCAGCCAACAGTCAACTGCCCACTCGTCTGCAAGAGGCTGTGGCTTACATCGAACAACTTCCGCATCATAAGCTTGCGTTGGGCACCCATCGTGTATCGGACGACTTCTTCTTCAACGTGATGGAATATATCCCGTCAGACGACGAGAATCTGCCCTACGAATCCCATCGCCGGTATATCGACATTCAGTATTTGGTCGCTGGCGAAGAGCACCTGATGGTTACCGACATTTCGCATCTGCAGCCAACCACAGACTACAGCCCCGATAAAGACTGTGTGCTCTATAACGACCATTCCAACCGCTCATTCATCAAAATGAGGCCTGGCACCTGTGTCGTCCTCTTCCCCAAAGATGCCCACAGGGCCGTCCGTTGCCCGGGATCCACAGGAACGGTAAGAAAAATCGTGGGGAAACTTCTGCTGCATTGCGAAGATACAATGCCTGCTCTTTAAACTTCTGCAGCTGCACACTTATTCTCAATTCTCAATAATGAAAAGAAAAGAAATCGTCTCGGCCGATGGCCTGTTGTCGGTACCTTTCGACGACGTTACACATGCTTGCATGACGGGGTCTATTCATGCCTTGTTGCAGTATCTGATGCTTTTCGACTATGATACCGTGGCCAAGCATACATGCTATTTTCTCGGCTACGGCGTCAGCCCTGAGGTGAGCGCTCATCTGCCCGCATACTATTTCAATACAAAACAAACAGGTACTGTACTGACTCCTTCACGTTGGTTCGACAAGATATCCATGCGACTTGGTCGCAACAGGAACTATCCTTTTCTGAAAAAAAGCGAGATTTTCGCCATGGATGTCGGGTTTGTTCCTCCCTTGATTGGCAAGCAGCCATATGCGCTATTGTCCGACGGCCCTTTGGGAATCTCGCAGAATATGCAGGTGACCAGTGCTGAGTATCAGCGGCAGATAAAAAAGAAGCATTCCCTGCAGGGACGCCTCGAAGAACTGCTGTATGGCCCCGTTGCAGTCTTCGGATGGGGCAACAATCCCCAATGCCGCGAATTCTATCTCACCGAAGAAAACAATGCCGTCGTCCTGGAAGGCAAACCCGTGCATGTGCGCTCCCTGCGCCAGATGTGGGAGTCGGCTTCCCGTGAAACCCGGCAGCTGGTGTTGAACGTTTATGGTATTGATGACAACGACATACGTCTGTTGAATAGCAAACGCTATATGTTCCTCACGCAGCCTTTTACCCGGGATCGCACCCTCACCGACGAGGAATACTGTCATCTTTTGCAGCGTGTCTTTTCTCACTATGATACATCGCAGCTGCTCCTCAAACTGCATCCGAGGGATAATTTCGACTATCAGAAATACTTTCCGGATATCACCGTCTATGACAAGAAAGTTAATATGCAGCTCCTGGTGCTGTTGGGTGCCACCGTCGAACGTGCCATCACCATTTGTTCTTCCTCGGTGAACTCTTTTCCCGAAAGTGTGCCGGTGGATTGGTTTGGAGTTGACATCCATCCCAAGCTTAAATCTTTTTTTGGAGAGATGGTGCCTCCTTATCGGTCTTACAACCAGGTCAGCCTATAGTGCGAATAGTCAGGCCTCCACAGCCGCGCGGAACTTGTCCACCATGCGGTCTGCCGAGTAGTTCTCGACAAACATCTGGCGGCTGTATGCGTTGAAGCGGGGGTATGACGTGGTGCAGAAGCCGTTGATGGCCTCCACGAACTCATCGGCCGTCAGGCAGCAGGCCCCCGCTTTGGCATAGTCCACGTCGTAGCCGCTCCAGGCCTCCGGCGTACCTATGATGTTTTTGCCGTACATCAGGCTCTCGCATGTCTTCACCTTCATGCCGCTGCCTTTGAAGATGGGCAGCACCATCAGGTCGGCCTCTTCGAAGACGGGAGCCAGGTCGGGGACATCGCTCAGCACCTCGATGTCTCCACGCATCCAGTCGGCTTCCTTCAGCCTGTCCATGCCTTTGCCAACCACCAGCATGCGTATGTCAACCCTTGGCAGTACGTTCTTCACGAACCATTCAATGCCCTCCACATTGGCGGGGAAGTATGCACCGAGGAAGACGCACAACGGGCGTTTTGCGATGGAGTCTGCGGGGTAGGTGTCGTGCCGGTAGGTGTCTACGAAGGCTATGGGTATCAGCTGGTCGGCATGTCTGCCGTAGCGGCGGAAGAGTTCATCGTCGTCGCGTTGGCTCAGTGCGATAGTGCGGTCGGCGTAGCGGCAGCACCATCGGTCGTTGCGGTTGACGCAAGGAAGGACTATCCAGCGTATGGGATTGAACCATTGGCAATATTTAGCTCCGAAATAAATCACCTCCACGTTGTGGAAGAAGCAGACTACGCGCCCTTTGTATCCATTCTCTTTCAGCTTTTTGGCTATGATGCCAAACACCGATCGGTCCACAAAGACCACATCGTAGTTCTGCGCTTGCTTCACAATTTCACGCACCCGTCGCGGAGTCAGTCCGAGATAATAGCCCAACGGCATGTACATGAATCCTTGGGCATATTCCCACAGAGTACGTCGGCGGTTTTCATCGTAGATATAGTAGGTGTCAACATTCTTTTCACCTGCTATACCTTCCAGCACTGTGTGGTTCAGCTCGCTGGCTTTTTCACCGCCTTCGGGCACTCCACGGACTTTTTTATATCGGATGATTAATATCTTCATTCTTGCTCTTTTCTCTTGCGATAGTAAAGAATAATGGCGCCTGTCGCTAACAGTACCAGTATGATGGAGCCGATAATGGTAACGGTATCCATCCGGTGGAAGAGCGGTGCTTCGTTGCGGAACTCAATGACATGGTCGCCGGCGGGGATGACCATGGCGCGGAGTATGTAGTTGGCACGCATGTATTCGGCTGGTTTGCCGTCGATGTAGGCGCGCCAGTCGGGCTCATAGTATATTTCGCTGAAGACTGCCAACTGGTCGTCGGCTGCATGGCTATTGTATTTCAGATAGTCAGGGTTGTAGGGGTTCTGGTGCTCCATGACGATGGTGGCCGTGCTGTCGAAAGCCAGGGAGAAGACGGTGTCGTCCTCAATCACGACTGTCTTGGCGATGCTGTTGAGCTTCTGTTCGTCGGCCCAATTGATTACAGCTTGATTCTTCGGGTCGATTGTATTCAGTGCCAGTATCTCGCCGTTGGCGTCGCCCACCATGCGGGTGGACTCCACAAACCATGCGTTGCCCAGTGCATCGGGATTGCGCTGCACCTGTCCGCCTTGTACTACAATATAGCGTGCATTGAGCATGTTGAGCACCTGCATGTTGATATGGCGTGAGATGTAGAAGTCGATAATGTCTTGGTAACGGCGCATCTTCACGGCGCTGTAGCCGCCAATCTGATGGTGGAAGGCCGAGGGTTTGGCATCGTTGAAGGTATTTGTTGCCAGATTCAGCACTCTGTAGTCTTTGTCACCGAATTGGGCAGCCATCTCATCGATGGTATAGTCGTACTGCTGGGGCCTGAGGGTGAGTTCGCTCTCCTCGGCATAACTCATGTCGTTCAGGTAGCGACGGTCCACACCCCACAGGTCTATCGCCGTCAGCAGGGTAAGCGCAATCATGAACCATGTCGTGTACTTGCGATTGCTGTTCTTGTTAGTGGTCAACCAAAGGATGGCAAAAGCCAATGCGACGAAGATGAGACTGCGCCACGAATCGCTGACGTATAGCGATTTGCGGTCTTGCGTCAATATGTCTCTCATGCCCTGGTCCATCTGGGCATCGTTGGCAGCGGTATAGTCCCACATGCCACTCAGGATCAGTCCTATCAGGATGATTGCTCCGGTGATACCGCCAGCCCAGTAGAGCGCCTTGTTGGCTTTCTGCTGCGTCATCTCTTTGTTCAGCAGCTGCTTCAGTCCCAATATACCCAGCAGTACCATCGTGACGTTGGCCAACACCAGGCTCATGCTCGGCGTTCTGAACTTATTGTACATTGGCAGGTTGTTGAACAGCCATTCGTTGACGGGCATGAAGTTGCGGCCCCACGACATGATGATGGCTATTATGGTGGCAAAGAGCAACCACCAGCGTTCCGGTCCTTTCACCAGTATCAGGCCCAACACGAAGAGGAAGATGATGATGGCTCCGAAATAGACCGGGCCCGAGGTGAAGGGTTGGTCGCCCCAATAGTAGGGTGCGTTGGCTTTGTATTGCTCCTTCTGGGCAGACGGTATGGGCTGCTGGTCTACCAGTTGGGCGTATTTGCTGCCGCTCTTGGCGGGTTCGCCGCTGCCGCCGCCCATTGCGCCCGGCACCAGCAGTGTGTAGGTCTCGCCCACGCCGTAGCTCCATGAGAAAGCGTAGTCAATGTCCAGTCCGCCGCGTTTGCCGGCTATCGAGTTGGCTTCGTTGTCCTGATACAGGTCTTCCGGTGTAACGCTGGTGACATTGCCTCCGCGCATCGTTTGCGACGAATACTCCATGCTCACCATCAGGTTTCGTGCGTTGCAGGCAAACGCTATCGCGCAGCCGGCCAACAGTATGCCAATACCATAGAAGAATTGCGGCAGGTATTTGTCCTTCAGCGCATATACAGCATAGGTGAATCCCAGCACCGCAGCGCCGATAATGGTGTAGAATGTGATTTGGATGTGGTTGCTGAGAAGCTGTATGCTCAGTGCGCAGACAAACAGCAGGCCTCCCCACAGCCAGTCGCCCCATTTCTTTTTCCCGTCACGCGCCTTGCGGAGGCAAAGTATCATTCCTGCCAGGATAGGTGCCACCATTGCTATGGCCCATCCCTTCGAGATATGGCCTGCTTCGATGATAATGATATTGTAGCTGCCCAGGCCGAAGGCAAGGGCGCCCAGCAGGGCCAGCCACGGGGTGCATCCCAGAGCCAGCAGGGCGATGTAGAATCCGATCAGGTAGAAGAATAGCACTCCGGCATTCTCGTGCAATCCCAAAAACTGCAGTGTACCTGCTTCTTTTATAGGGGTGAACACGCTTTTCACTTTCGGGTTGCCTCCCACTTGGTAGGCGGGCATGCCGCTGAACATGGCGCTGTTCCAGTGTGCATACTCACCGGTCTTCTCGTGGAAGTCCTTCGTCTCCTTCACCATTGCGTTGAACGACATCGTGTCGCCCTGATACATCTCCTTGCCTTGTATAACGGGCAGGAAATATATCAGCGCCACGGCCATCATGGCCACTACCATTCCAATATGAATCCAAACATTCTTTTTCATTATTCCTTTTTTTTCATTATTATTCCTCTATTTCTCGTCTTTACCCTTCACCTTCGGGTATTCCACTCTCACGTGATAGATGCTCATCATCTTTTCCTTCAAAATCTTCCTCACGCGGGCGATGTCGCCATACGACAGCGGGCAGTTGTCCAGCTGTCCTGCGGCAATCTTGCCGTCTATCAGTTTGTCTATCATGGCGTCCGTGCTTTCCTTCGTGTGGTTCTTCAGGCTGCGGCAGGCGGCCTCCACGGTGTCCACAATCATCACCACGGCCGTCTCGCGGCTGTAGGGGCGCGGACCCGGGTAGCGGAAAGCGCTGATGTCGAAGTCTCCGTCGGGGTGCTTCTCCAGCTCCTTGGCGTAGAAGTAGCCTGTCATCGTCGTGCCGTGGTGTGTGCGTATAAAGTCCTGCACCTCGGACGGCAGGTGGTATTTGCGCGCCAGCTTCAATCCTTCCGTCACATGGCTGGTGATCATGCGGGCGCTCTCCTCGTTGTCCAGTTCGTCGTGGGGGTTGAAACCGCTCGTCTGGTTTTCGGTGAAATAGATGGGGTTGCGGATTTTGCCGATGTCGTGGTAGAGTGCGCCCACCCTGGCCAGCAGGGCGTCGCCTCCCAGTTCGCTCACCAGGTCTTCGGCTATGTTGGCCACCTGCACCGAGTGCTGGAACGTCCCGGGAGCCCTCCGGCTCAGCATGCGCATGGCCTCGTTGTTGGTGCTGCTGAGCTCCATCAGCGTCAGCGCCGTCGTCATGCCGAACATACGCTCGAAGAGGTAGATCAGCGGGTAGGCCAGCAGCGTCAGCACGGCGTTCAGGAAGAAGATGAGGTAGCGCTCCAGCTGCAGGCTGTCGAAGTTGGTGTCCTGGCTCAGCACACCCGCTGTGTATATCAGCGAGTAGCTGACGAATATCACCGCCGCCAGCACAAAGAACTGCGCCCTCTTCTCCAGGTTGCGCACCGCTATGATGCTCATCATGCCCGTCACCAGCTGGTAGAAGATAAACTCGAACGAGTTGGGCACCAGGTTGGCCAGCACAATCACCGTCGTCAGGTGGATATACAATGCCGCCCTCATGTCGAAGAAGACCCTCATCAGGATGGGCACCACGCACAGGGGCACCAGCAGCACCCATTCCGGCGCCATTCTCACCATCATGGCCTCCATCGCCGATACCATCAGCACCATCACCAGCACCATCAGCACCCGTCGGTTGTCTTCCAGAATGCGGTGGCGTGTGTTCAGCAGGAACATATACAGGGCCACAAACGAGATCATGGCCAGCAGCAGCTGGCCGGCCATCTGGCCCCACACGTTGAAGCCCTCGGCGAAACGGCGGTCCTCCTCGGCCTCCAGGGCGGCGATGCGGCGGCCTTTCTCCTCGGTCACCACCTCGCCTTTGCCCACAATGCGCTCGCCGGCCATCACCAGTTCGCTCGTGTAGCTCAGCTGGCTCAGGCGGCTCTCGAGTTCTAGCGCTGTGCGGCCGCGGTCCAGTACATAGTCGGGTTTGAACAGGCTGTCGATTGTCTGTTCGGGCAGGCGGGACTCCAGCTTGGCCCGCGTAACGAAATCGCCCATCCGGTATTCGTGACCCACGTTGCCTTCCAGCACCACTACGCGGCGGGCTTCATTCTCCGGCCCCCACTCCTCGGCGTCAAGGCTTTCCAAGTATCCCACGCGGTGGACACTGTCCATCAGCTGCTTCAGCCATCGATCTCCAGCCTCCGCCTTCGTGCCGTCGATTGACACTTTCTTATAGTACAGGATGGCCTCCCCACGCTCGCGGGCCTCCTCGGCTTTCACATCCTCCGCACTCTTCAGCACCGCAAAATCGAATGGCGCCGACAGGTCGGCACCCCTCCAGGGAGCCCCCACCTTGTAGTCATAGTGCTCTCCGCCTCCCTCGTGGGGAAACATCAACACAATCAGCAATGATGTTACAATCATTGCCAGTATTCTGTATATCAAGCTTAAACGGCGTACCGTTCCGGATAGTATCTTGCCCATCTCTCAAATAATTTCAAACTGCAAAGATACAACAAATTTCCTACATGGCAAAAAAAATAATGCACGCCGCCCCTCATACTCACTTCTCCCCGACCACCAGCTTGCGGGCGTAGGAGCCAGCCTCGGTGCTGAGGCGAAGGTGGTAGACGCCCGGGGCGAGGGGCGAGGTGTCGAGGGAGAGCGGCAGCTGCGCGTCGTCGAGGCGGAGCACCTCGGAGCCTTTTTATTGTATATTAATAAATTATTCTATATCCTCGGAATAGGATGGAGTTGTTTTCCGACTGCAAACATACGAAGAAAAAACGGAAAAAGCAAGTCTGAGGGTAAAAAAAAACAGTGGCGTCACCCCACCCGGGAGGGGGATGAGACGTGTCCGATACGGCATATCTTATATTGTTCTTATATTGTTTACATATTGTTCGCATATTGTTCTTATATCCCCAATATAGGAACAATATAAGAACAATATGTAAACAATATAAGAACAATATAAGAACGGCCGTATCGGGGGCGTCTCGGGTAGCGTTCGGGTGGGGGTGGGGCAGGAGGGGGATGGGGGAGGGGTGAGGAATTTTTTTTTGTGTGGGCACAATAATATTGTATTTTTTGTGTTATAAGGTGAAATATTCCGTTTTTGCGGGGTACTAAAGGATGAAATGAAAAAATTAAAAATGAGAAATATGAAGAAGATTTTTGTTTTGGCGGCAGCTGTGGTGCTGGCCGCTGTGGGCGCCCAGGCGCAGAATTCGTTCAAGGGCATTGTGAAGTACAAGGTCGAGTCGACGGGTACTGTGGCAATGACGATTCCTCCCGAGGTGGCGTTGGCCGAGGTGAAGGTGATGGGGGACATGATGTATACGAAGAGCCCGATTTTCACCCAGGGCCTGGAGGTATATGTGGACGGGATGAAGGTGACGCGCTGCGTCGACTACAGCCAGCTGATTTCCTATCTGGCCGCCCAGGGGTTCGAGTTTGAGAACTACAAGGGCAACGGCAAGATCCTCATGGAGAGCACCGCCAAGAAGGAGTCGTTCGACAGCCTTGAAATCAAGGATACCGAGCCGGGCCATTTCTACTATGAGTATGTGGACGGGGAGACAAAGACCATTGCCGGCCGCACGGCTTACAAGCTGGTGCAGCATGTGTATAACGAGGAGGGTGTCGACGAGCCTGTGGTGATGTGGTACGACAAGACCATCGGTCCGGCCTACAATGTGCTGTTCAACGGCATCAAGGGTATGCCGCTGGAGGTGACGATGGATGCCGGCGAGGGCCGCGCCATCACCTACACGGTGACCGAGGTTGTGAGCGGAAAGGTGAAAGAGGCCGACTTCCTGTATCCCGACGGCTACAATGCGCTGACCGAGGAGGAGTCCGAGGCTCTGGCCACCGATATCCAGGATGCCCGCGACATGGGCTACCTGCCGAGCGGCGAGGAGGAGGAATAGTGGCCGTCAGTGGTTAGTGTTCAGTGTTCAGTGTTTAGTGTTTGAATTTTTGAATGGCGAATAAGAAAACGGCTGCGAAGCCGAAGTCGAAAGGCGGCGCCAAGGCCGCAGGTAAAGGCAAGGGCACCTCGAAGGGAAAGTCGAGGGGCTCTTTCCTCGCTTTTATGAAGAGCGAGCGCTGCGCACATATCAGGGGCTCTGTGTATGTGCTCTTTGCGGCGTTTCTGTTGATATCGCTGGCGGCGTACTATGCCACGGGGTGCGACCCCACGCGCCACTGGCTCAAGTCTTTGGGCTATGGCACGGCGGAGTTTTTCGCCACCAAGCTGTTCGGCATCGGCAGTCTGGGCTTCTCGCTGCTGTTCTTCGTGTACGGCATGCGGCTGTGGGGGGTGAAGGTGATGCCGTGGTGGAAGACTTTCGGCAGCACGCTCTTCTGGATGGTGTGGCTGAGCACTACGCTGGGATATATCGCCGTGAAATGGATAGAAGGCGGCGTGGGCTTCGAGCAGTATGCGGGCATAGGCCTGCTGCTGGCCGAGCCGCTGGACGGCCTGATGGGGTGGTTCACGCTGGTGTTGCTGGTGGCTGTGGCCATAGGCATGCTGGTGATGGTGCACAAGATGGAACTGCCCGAGGTACACCTGCCCAAGGTGGACCTGAAGCGCGCCGTGGAAGAGATTGAGAAAGTGGGCGTGGAGGAAAGTGGAAAGACGAAGGTGGAAGGTGGAAAGAGGAAAGAGGAGAGGGAAGAGGTGATAGACCTGAACGCCCGGCAGCAAGAGGAGGACGAGGGCGCCGACTTCGACGAGGCGGCCATGGCCCTGTTCACCCAACATCCGGCGACGGAGAGCCGCGAGCAGGAGAGGGAGAGTGGCGAGCGGAAGCAGGAGACGGTTGCCGAGCCGGAGTTCAGCATCGACGATGCATTCGCCAAGTTGACTCAGAAAGCCGGTGTGCCGACAGAGGAAACGGCCGGTGCGGTGAAGGAGGCGGCGGACGACGGGGTGACGTTTACCATCGAGGGCATGGACGATGATGTCCAGGAGAACCCCGAGGCCCCGGAAGGCCAGGAGGATATTGAGGCACAGGATGAGGTGCTCGACGAGGACGACTACCGCAGGCACTATGGTGTCGACGAGCCATACGACCCGCATCTGGACCTGGGCGACTATGTGATGCCCGACACGGGCATACTGGAGGACTGGGAGGCTGCCAACGTGAAGGTGACGAAGGAAGAGCTGGTGTCCAACAAGGACCGTATTGTCCAAACCCTGAAGGACTACGGCATAGAGATTACCGACATCAGCGCCAGCCCGGGACCGACGGTGACGCTGTACAAGATCAAACCTGCCCCGGGTGTGAGAATCAGCAAGATCAAGAGCTTAGAGGACGATATTGCCTTGAGTCTGGCCGCCTTGGGTATACGTATCATAGCGCCTATCCCGGGCGAGAGCAATGTGGGTATAGAGGTTCCCAATGCCAAGCCGCAGATTGTGGCCATGAAGACCATGCTGGACAGCGAGGCTTTCCAGAAGGCGAAGGAGAAGATGGAGCTGCCGATAGCTTTCGGCAAGACAATCAGCAACGAGTGCTTCGTTACCGACCTGGCCAAGATGCCCCACCTGCTGATGGCCGGTGCTACGGGTACGGGTAAGTCGGTGGGCCTGAACGCCGTGCTGGCGAGCCTGCTGTATACGAAGCATCCGAGCGAGTTGAAGCTGGTGCTGGTGGACCCGAAGAAGGTGGAGTTCAGCCTCTACTCGGCGCTGGAGCGCCACTATCTGGCCAAGATGCCCGACGAGGACGATGCCGTCATCACCGACGTGAAGAAGGTGGTGCGCACGCTGAACAGCCTCTGCATAGAGATGGATAGCCGCTACGACCTGCTGAAGCAGGCCAAGGTAAGAAAGATAACAGAATACAACGAGAAGTTCTGCAAGCGGATGCTGAACCCGGAGCACGGGCACAGGTATCTGCCGTACATTGTGGTGGTTATCGACGAGTTCGGCGACCTGATTATGACCGCCGGCAAGGAGGTGGAGCTGCCCATTGCGCGACTGGCACAGCTGGCGCGTGCCGTGGGTATACACCTGATTATCGCCACGCAGCGCCCCACGACGAATATCATTACGGGCACCATCAAAGCCAACTTCCCGGCACGTGTGGCGTTCCGCGTCACAAGCGGTATCGACTCGAAGACCATTCTGGACACCGGCGGCGCTCAGCAGCTGATTGGCCGAGGCGACATGCTGATTTCGCTGGCGGGCAAGGATATGATACGTCTGCAGTGCGCCTTGATCGACACGCCGGAGATTGAGAAACTGGTGCGGTTCATTGGCGACCAGCGGGGGTACCCGGAAGGATTCGAGCTGCCGGAGTACCTGGACGAGAACGAGGAGCCGAACAAGGAGTTCGACGCCAAGCACAAGGACGAGTTCTTCAACGACGCAGCGCGATTGGTGGTGGCGAGCCAGTTTGGCAGCACCTCGTTGTTGCAGCGAAAGTTGCAGTTGGGCTACAACCGTGCGGGTCGCATCATCGACCAGCTGGAGGCTGCAGGCATCGTGGGCCCGAGCAACGGCAGCAAGCCGAGGGATGTGCTGGTGCACGACGAGGTGAGCCTGGAGGAGATACTTCGTCAGTTATGAGTTAGGAGTTAAGAGTTATGTTTTTTTTAATATAATATAGTATGAAGAAGAAGGTTTTATTGGGAATGGGTATTGTGGGATTGGTTTGTATGTTGGGCCTGACGGGCTGCTCGAAGGAGAAGCGGTGCCGCTGCGCAGTGCTGCATTCATCGAATGTGAGGATTGTCAAGATCCAGAGCGGCAACTGCGAGGACCTGAAACTGTTCCGCTATCACACGCCGCTGGATTCACTGAAGGTGGATTCGTTGCTGTGTACGGACTATGAGTTTATGATTGATTCGGTTTATAAAAACTAAGCATTATGAAAAAGAGGCTTTTAGTAGGTGTTATGGGTCTGGTGTGCCTGATGGGCTTGGCGGGCCTGAGTAGCTGCAGCAAGGAGCATCAGTGCAAGTGTGTGACGACGGACGTCGAGGACGATGGTCTGCTGAAGTATTTTGTTGTGGAAGGTTCGATAGCTTGTGAAGACATCACCGAGATGGCTTTCGAAGAACATCATGACGGGTCGCTGCGAGAGGTTGAGGTTCACAAAGTGAGCTGCCGTAGCTATGGCGATTGAACTGAGTGGATATAGAAAGATTATTGAGAAGCCTGCGGTGCGAATAGTGCTGCGGGTGTTGATAGGTGCTGTCTTCTGCGTGTCGGCGCTGTCGAAGCTGGTGGCAATCGACCATTTTGAACTGTATATTTATTCCTACGGTTTTCTGTCGCTTTCGGCAAGCTTCATGGTGGCCCGGCTGTGCATCGGAGTGGAGCTGGTAGTGGCGTTGATGATGTGGGTCGGTTGGTATCAGCGGTTGGCGAAACTCTTTTCGCTGCTGATGCTGGTGTTCTTCTCTCTGGTGCTGTGCTATGCTGCGCTGGCGGGAAGAGACGATTCGTGCCAATGCTTTGGCCAGTTGGTGGAGATGAACCCCGGCGAGAGCCTGCTGAAGAACGCGCTGCTGATAATATTGGTACTGCTGTTCGTCCCCAAAGGGGAAAGGCCCGAGCGCAAGGGTTGGAAGATAGCGTCGGTGGTGCTGGCAGTGTTGCTGTTGGCGGTGCCCTTTGTGGTGTCGGTCCCGGACAACTGGGGTTTCGGCTCACACAGGGAGCCTTTTGGCGAAGAGGCGTTGAGTACGGCTGTGAGCGAAGGGGGACCATTGGAGGCTATGGGCATAGGTCATGAACGGAGAATGGTGGCCTTTGTTACGCCGAAGTGCCCTTATTGTAAGCTGGCACGGGAGAAACTGGGCTCTATGGCCAAACGGCATGCCATAGAGACCGAAAAGATTGTATATGTACAGCCTGCCGACATTGGAGACTCGCTATTTATAGCCATCACCTATGGCGCACGGCCGCTGATGATGCTGATGGATGGGAGCGAGGTGGTTGAGACCTATCATTTGAGGAATGTGAACGAGAAAGAGGTGGCGGAGTTTTTGGGTAAGTAATGAATTAAGAGTTAGAATTTACATTTATTCAATATATATTAAATTATCATTTTAAACAAAAAACAACAATGAGCGGTTTTTTTGGTATCGTTTCTGAGAGTCCCTGTATTTCCGATTTGTTCTACGGGACGGACTATCATTCGCATCTGGGCACCAAGCGTGCCGGTATGGCAACCTTCGACGGTATGCAGGCGCACCAGAACATTCACAACATCCAGAATTCGCATTTCCGTCCGAAGTTTGCCAAGGACCTGGACGAGATGAAGGGCAATGTGGGCATTGGAGTCATCAGTGACACAGAGGCTCAGCCGGTGATGGTGAATTCGCACCTCGGACGTTTCGCCATCGCAACGGTGTCGAAAATCAACAATATAGACGAATTGGTACAGGACTGCCTGTCCAAGCACCAGCAGTTCACCGACCTCAGTATCGGTCGTACCAACCCCACGGAGCTGGTTGCCCTGCTGATTACCCAGGGAAAGACTTTTGTGGAGGGAATTGAGAATGTGTACAACCGCGTGAAAGGCAGTTGTTCGATGCTGATACTGACGCCGCAAGGCATCATCGCTGCGCGCGACCGCTACGGCCGTACGCCTATCGTCATAGGCAAACGCAACAAAGACTTCGCCATTGCCAGCGAAAGCCATTCCTACGTCAATCTGGGTTTCGAGACGGAGCATTTTGTCGGTCCCGGCGAAATTGTGAAGATGACCACCCTGGGAGGAATGGAGGTGCTGCGTCCGGCAGAGAAGAAACTGCAGATATGCTCCTTCCTTTGGATTTACTATGGCTATCCTTGCACGGAATACGAGGGTATCAATGCCGAAGAGGTACGCTACAACTTGGGCCGTATCATGGGACAGCGCGACGATATCACCCCCGATTTCGTCAGCCCCATTCCCGACAGTGGCATCGGCATGGCGTTGGGTTACAGCAATGGCCGTCAGATACCTTACAAGCGTGGCTTGTTGAAATATACGCCGACCTGGAGCCGCAGCTTCATGCCTGTCAACCAGGCCGACCGCGCTCTGGTGGCTCGCATGAAACTCATCCCCTCGAAGGCTGTGCTTGAAGGCAAAGAGGTGGTGTTCTGCGACGACTCCATTGTGCGTGGCACCCAGTTGCGCGACAACGTCAAAATGCTCTATGACTACGGCGCCAGGAAGGTCCACGTACGCATCAGCTGCCCGCCGCTGGTCCATGGTTGCACGTTCCTCAACTTCTCAGAGTCGAAGACCGACCGCGAACTCATCACGCGTCGCGTCATCGAGGAACTTGAGGGTGGCACCATCCGCAACCTCGAGGCCTACCACGATGCCACCACGCCCGAATATGCCCGCATGGTGGAGGTGATTCGCCAGCATGTCGGTGTGGATACTTTGAAATTCAACACTGTTGAGGATGTATGCGAGGCTATCGGTTTGCCGAAGGAGAGCATTTGCACCCACTGCTTCGACTCCTCCTCCTGTGGCGATTGAACATGATTGTCCCAAAAACGATAAAATAGACTGACGCCTTGAAAAAACTGCTTCCATTGCTTCTGTTTCTGCTGGTGCTGGCTTCTGTCAGGTCCCAGAAGCCGACGACTCCCACGGTGATTTCGGTCGCCGATATCCTGCCCAATTATGGTTTGGACACCCTTATGGTCAATGATACATCCTATGTCATTGACTATCTGTCCAGCCAGCCGCAGGACTACGTGGCTCTTACCAACTATTGTGTCTCCATCCGCACCAAGGCTACCAGTGTCATCAACTCTATCGAAAACGACTATGATCACCGCGATAGCCTAATCTGGATTGATTCTTCCACGGTCCTCTCCGACTATAATATCTACGAGTACCGACTGCGCCGTTTGGCCGACTTCATGGGTCGCCAGAGTATACGCTACAGCAGGCTGGAACAGCAGCGTGTCGAGGCCGAGAAGGAAGCGGCACGCCGACGCGCCATCGAGGAGGCCGAGCGCCAACAGCGCGAACGCGACAAGGAGGCCGCAGACCTGCGCTCCAACATCGATCTACACCACCGTGCCATCATCCAGTCTTGCGACGGTGTCGGCATCCGCGACAAGAACCGGCTCAAGGAACTCAAGGATCTCTACTACTCTTACCTGATGGTCTACAACAAGTACGACCTCTCTACAGGCCACGCCACACAGGAATCCATCGTACAGCTCGACGAGCTCAATGCCTTCCAGAATGACCTCTTGGAGAATGTCATCGGCCCCAACTCGCTGCCGTCGCAGATTGAGAACTTCAAGAATCAGCTGAAAGTACGTTGCGAGAAGGAAAACAGCGATGTATACCGTAGCTATTCGAGGGTCTTCAAGCAGTCGCCCCTGCCTCCTGTCACCTTTGCCGATGTGCGGGAATACAGCAACTATATCAGCCGTCTGCAGACCATTATCAACATCCAGAACCGCTATCTCCAGACCCTCGACCTTCGCGCCACCATCAACGCCAACTCCGACCAGATTCTGCAGCTCTACGGCAAGAAGTACCGCGAGGCGGCCAACTCCTACAAGGAGGTCCTGCGGGGCATCAACCTGGTGCCTGCTTTCACTTCCAATGCCGAGAGCATCAACTTCATCGGTACCCTCGAGGACTTTATCTCCGCTCAGCAGCGCTATCTCGACGACTACACCCTTCTCGAAGACATCAGCATCCGGTCCGACTCCATCCTCAACGGACGCCAGAGCCGCTTCCGCGATGTCTCCAGCGCCTATCGCAACGTACAGCCCACCTTGGTGCCGTGGCCGCACTTCAAAAACCTCGACGAGGCTGCCCTCTACGAGGAGCAACTGGACCAGGTGGTCAAGGTTCAGCAGTGCTATCTGTTGGTCATTGCGCGTCGCACCGAGATTGAACGTATGGACGACACCTTGATGGCAGGCCGCAAAATAGACCGCACGCTCTACAATGCCTACCGTCTTTTCCGCAAACAGGCCGATCTTGCCCCCTCCTTTGCCACCATCGAGCGCGGCGAGAGTTTCCTCGACATGCTCGATTCCTACATCGAGATGCAGCGCCTCTGCCTGCAGACCCTTGCCAAGCGGAAGACCATCGACGACAATGCCGACCGCATCATCGAAAAGCGTTCGAACTATTCCAACATTGTCAAGGCCTACAAACGCATGGCAGAGGTCTATGACGACTTCGGCGAAATCACCAATAACGAAGACCTTCGCCGCTATGCACGCCAGACCGATGCCTATATCGAAATGCAGGAGGCTTTCCTGCGCCTCCTTGCCAGCGACTATGCTTCCAGCAGCGACTCCCAGCTCAAGCGTGAGACCGATGTTGAAAGGATAAAGACCGTGATTGGCCTCAAATAAAAAAGCGTCCGCAATTGCGGACGCTTTTTTTGTTTATAGCCTGTTCCCTTATTTCTTCACGGGGATGTTCTCCAGCGTGGCAACAAGGTAGTCGTAGAACTTCTTGCTGCTGGGGATATTGGCGCGCTCGTCGGGGCTGTGGGGGCTCTGCAGCGTCGGGCCGAAGGAGATCATCTCCATCTCGGGGTATTTGCCGCCGAGCAGTCCGCACTCCAGACCGGCGTGGATGGCTACCACGGCGGGCTCTTTCTTGTACAGCTTCTTGTATGTGGCCTTCATGGTCTTCAGCAGCTGGCTCTCCATGTTGGGTTTCCAGCCGGGATAGGCGCCGCTCAGCTGGCACTTGCCGCCGGCCATCTCGGCCAGGCAGACGAGGCGCTCGGCCAGGGCTTCCTTGGCGGTGTCGACGCTGGAGCGCAGCAGGGCTTTCACGGTGAAGTTCTTGCTGGCGGTGGTCTTCACGATGGCCAGGTTCAGCGAGGTCTCCACGAGGCCTTCCATGTCCTTGCTCATGCGGATGACGCCGTTGGGGGCCACCATCATCAGGTTGATGATCTTCTGCGTGTCGGCATCGGTCATGACGTTGGGCGTCATGCGCACCTTCTCGTATTTCATGAAGAAGTCGGGCTCGACGTTGGCAAGCTCTTTCTTCACCCAGCCGGCCACTTTTTCAAACTCCTTCAGGATGCAGTCCGTGTGCTCCTTGGGGAAAGCGATGACGGCTTCGGCGTCGCGCGGGATGGCGTTGCGCATGTTGCCGCCCTCGATGCTGATCAGGCGCAGGCCGCACTCGGCAACCCAGCGCAGGTGGCGGAAGAGGAGCTTGTTGACGTTGGCGCGGCCGCTGTTGATTTCCATACCGCTGTGGCCGCCTTTGAGGCCGCCGAGGGTCAGCTTGTAGGCCACCATGCCCTTGGGGGCCTTCTCGGTGGCGAAGGGGATATTGAGGGTGGCATCGACACCGCCGGCGCAGCCCACGTAGAGCTCGCCCTCGGTCTCGCTGTCAAGGTTCAGCAGGTAGTCGCCGTGCAGCTCGCCCTTCTTCAGGCCGAAGGCGCCGGTCATGCCGGTCTCCTCGTCGGTGGTGATGAGGGCCTCCAGAGGGCCGTGCTTGATGGTCTTCGAGGTGAAGACACCCATGATGGCGGCCACGCCCAGACCGTCGTCGGCTCCGAGGGTGGTGTCGTCGGCATACACCCAGTCGCCCACAATCTTAGTCTTGATGGGGTCCTTCAGGAAGTCGTGTTTCTTGCCGGCACGGGCCTGCGGCACCATGTCCATGTGGGCCTGCAGCACCACGGGGTGCACCTTCTCCATGCCTTTGGTGGCGGGTTTGCTCAGAATGATGTTGCCCACCTTGTCCACGCGGCAGTCAATTTTGTTCTTTTTTGCCCAGTTCACTAAGAATTCGCGCACGATTTCTTCGTGCTTCGAGGGACGGGGACACTTGGTCAGAGCATCGAAATTGCTCCACAATTCTTTGGGTTCGAGGTCTTTGATTGTCATAACAAGGATTATTGTTTATGTTAATATATACTCGGCTTAACAAGGTGCAAATTTACAAATTTTTTTTTAATCCGCCAAATTGTTTTTTCCATATCCCTGCAAATCATACTTTTTTCCATCCCTCATCCCCCCTCGAGACGTATCCGATACGGCATATCTTATATTGTTTTTATATTGTTTACATATTGTTCGCATATTGTTCTTATATCCCCAATATAGGAACAATATAAGAACAATATGTAAACAATATAAAAACAATATAAGAACGGCCGTATCGGGGGCGAATCAGGTAGTAGTCGGGTGGAGGTCGAATTGCTGGAGGATGGAGGCTAAGAGTTGCTGGAGGTCGGCGTATTCGCGGCGGGTTTTGCGCGAGGCGTCGGGCGGCAGGGGGGCGTTGGGGTCGAGGAGTGTGACGGGGGTGAATGCGGCGTGGAAGTTGGCGAGGATTTGGTGCCGGGCGAAGTTGGCGAGGTCGTCGGGCGACGGTGCGGGCGGAAGGAGTGAGAATTCGGCGAGGATGGTGTCGGCCTGCCGGTGTGCGTCTTCGCCCTGGATGATGAGGAGTTTGTGGAGAGGGGCCCAGAGGGAGGGCAGAGGTTGGCTGGCGGAGGCCGAGGGGCGCTCGAGGAGGTGGTAGGAGAGTTGGCGGAGGGTGTCGCGACAGGAGAAGAGGGGGAAGGGGAAGTCGCTGAGGATGAGGTCGTCTTTGCGGGCGAGGGTGAGGGAGTAGAGGTGGTTGAGGTCGTCGACGAAGCTGTAGTTGGGAGCCGAGGAGTGGAAGAGGATGAGCGCGAGGTCCTCAAAGGGGTTTTCTTCGGGTTCGAGGTCGAGGGTGAGTTTCATGTTGGGTGTTTTTTTTTTATTTGAACGGGGAGGTGTTGTTGTCGAAGTCGGGGCGGTAGTTGGTGTTGGCGTCGGGTTCCTGGAGCCATCCGTTGAAGCCGAGTTGTTCGAAGCGGCGCGATACGATGGCGTACTCGTCGGCAGTGAGGGTGCGGTCGATGGGTGCGGGGAGGCCTTGGAGGGGAGGGAAGTATTGCGACATGAGGGAGAGGTGGAGTGTGGGCGGAAAGTTGTCGGCCAGCCAGTCGAGACAGTCGAGGGTGTTCTGCAGGTGGCCGGGGAGGACGAGGTGTCGGACGATGATGCCGCGGAAGGCGATGCCGTCGGGGTCGCATTTGAGCGAGCTGCCGACCTGTCGTTTCATTTCGAGCAAGGCCTGCGTGGCCACCTGCGGGTAGTCCGGGGCGTGGCTGTAGCGTGCGGCGAGGTCGGGGTCGAGGTATTTGAGGTCGGGGAGGTAGATGTCGATGAGGCCTTCGAGCGCGCGGAGGGTGTCCAGGCTTTCGTAGCCCGAGGAGTTGTAGACGACGACGGGGTTCAGGCCGCGAGCATGGAGGTCGTCGAGCAGGGGAGGGATGGTGTGGGCATAATGGGCGGCGGTGACGAGTCCGAGGAGTCCGTTGGAGGCGGGTAGGAGTTCAGCTATGCGGTCGGCGAGCGAGGAAATGGGGGTGGAGCCACCCCTCAGTCCTTCGGACCCTTGGGAAGGGGAGCAACTGTGGAGGGTGGGGCCGCTGATTTGGTGGTTCTGGCAGAAGATGCAGTGGAGGTTGCAGTGCGCGAAGAAGAGGTTGACGATGCCGGCGTGTGGGCCTCGGGCGCCGGAGAGCGGGGGCTCCTCGCCGAGGTGGATGGTGACGGAAGGCACCACGGGGTCTGCCGGGGCGCCGCAGAATCCGCGGGAGGTGCGACGGTCGACGCCGCAGCGGCGCGGGCAGAGGTTGCAGGGGTTAGGTGTCAATCCCAGCTGCATACGGAGTAATATTGGATGCCGGCCTGGTAGACCATGTTGGAACAGGTGACGCCGTGGTCGTCGACTTCGTCGGCGGTGTAGGAGTGGGAGCTGCCGTTGTAGGCGATGCAGGTGCAGGTTTTGTGGCACGAGGTGAGGGGTAGCGACAGCAGAGCCACGGTGGCGCAGAGGCATAGGTGCGTGAGGGCGCGGTGGCCGGAAAGGTGTTTGCTCTTCATTTTGTTTCTCTTGTTTTTTTTTCTTGTTTTCAGATAGCGTAGTCGCCGCGGGAGTCGGGGATGTTGAAGCCTATGGCTTTGAGGCGGAGCCGGAGGTCGGCGGCGCTCTCGGCGGCCTCGGAGCCGGTGGAGAGTTTGTTGTTGTAGATGGAGTAGAGGGCGCGGGTGTCCTGCGGCGAGAGGTTGGGCATCACCACGTTGGCGCCGGCCATGATGGCGCGTTCGCGTCCGGTGGGGTGGAGGGTGCCGAGGGCGGTGGTGGCGGGCAGCAGCACGTGCGGGTGGAGGAGGCGGATGATGGCAAGGAGGCGCAGGGTGAGTTCCACGCTGCCGGCGCGTTCGTGCTCGAAGGGGGTGCCGTCGGCGGGAATGAAGGGGCCTATGCCCACCATCTCGGGACGGAAGTCCTGTATGAACTCCAGGTCTTTCATCAGGGTGTCGACGGTCTGCCCCGGGGAGCCGACCATGAAGCCGGCGCCGACCTGGAAGCCCAGGTCGCGGAGGTCGTGCAGACATTGCATACGGTGGTCGAAGCTCATTTCGGAGGGGTGGAGGAGCGCATAGTGGTGTGGATCGGCGGTTTCGTGGCGCAGCAGGTAGCGGTCAGCGCCGGCCTCGCGGAGGCGTCGGAAGCTGTCGCGGCCCCGTTCACCGAGCGAGAGGGTGACGGCGCAGTCGGGATGCTGGTGTTTGATGTCGGCGATGAGCTTGCACAGCACGTCGTCGGTGAACCAGGCGTCCTCGCCGCCTTGGAGGACGAAGGTGCGGAACCCGAGGCGGCTGCCGATGTCGCAGCATTGGAGGATCTGTTCGGGGGAGAGGCGGTAGCGCCTCACTTTGGCCGACCGGCTTATGCCGCAGTAGAAGCAGTTGTTGCGACAATGGTTGGAAATCTCTATGAGGCCGCGCATGAAGATGTTGCGGCCATAGATGGAGTCGCGTACACGGCAGGCCTCCACGAAGAGGTCGTCGATGGCCACGGGGTCGCTGGTGGTCAGCAGGTGGCGGATGCTATTTGATGATAAATTCATAGACGGAGTCTCGTTCGTGGTCCTTGTAGACGGGCAGAATCTTGATGTGTGTGCCGCGATGGAGGTTGATGGGGCCGAGGTAGACCTGAGAGTTGCGCGTGGGCGTGGAACAGTCGGTGGTGTAGAAGATGTAGGTGGAGGGTACTTCGGTTTCGATGGCGATGTTGGTGGTGTGGTCGTCGACGCGGGTGGCACGGAAGAGGGGGGTGAAGGAGCCTTCGCAATAGGTGTATCCGTGGTTGTCGAGCCGCTGTTTGTGGAGTTCCACTTTTTTGCGGAAACGGTTCCAGTCTTTGTTGTTGCGAGGGGACCAGAGGTCTTCGCTGATGGCCAGCAGGCGCGGCAGGAGCATGTATTCTGCTGCCGAGGAGGAGGCTATGTTGTCGGTCCATAGGGTCGATAGGCCGCCGAGGATGCTCTGGACAACATATTTGTTGGTGCCTTGGGGTGCGGGGTCGAACTGGTAGGCTTTGGCCAGTGTGAGGAGGCCGTCGGAGGCTTGAGGCTGGTAGCGGGGGTTGGATTGGTAGCGGTCGAGTTGGCAGAATTCGTCGGGGCAGACAATGACGTGGTTGCCGAGCCGGGCGGCTCGGTGAGCGGAGGCTAAGGACTGGCGTGCAAGTATGTACCGCCCATCGTCGGGGGTGGAGTAGGCCGTGGACAGGGAGTCGTCCCAACGGAAGGAGGAGTCGAGCTGCTGGACGAGGATGGAAAGCGAGGCGGCATAGTCGGCGATGTCGGCCAGCTCGGCGTCGGAGTAGAGGTGGTCGCTGAGGTTGAGGTCTGTGGTGGAGTCGGTCAGGCTGTCGGTGGAGAAAGCGATGCTGTCGGGCAGTTGAAGGAGGAGTCGGTTGAGTTTATAGGTGGCCATGAGGTCGAGGTATTTCTTGATGAATTTGACGCTGAAGCGTTGGCGGTCGGCCTGAAGGTGGGCGCCGCGCCAGGCAAAACGTGGGTAGTCGAGGATGGTGCATTCGGGCAGGATGATGGAGCGATAAATGTGCTCCTCGATGTCGGCAGGCATCATCTGGGTGAATGTCTGGTAGGCGTAGAAGAGTCCAGTTTCGGTGTTGGCCGAGAGGCGGATGCCGGTCTGGCGCACCTCTATCAGGTAGCCTTCGTCGCCCAGTTCGGGGTTGATGGTGTCGTTAATGATCAGGTCAATGTCGCTTTCCTCCGATCGGGCTACCAGCGAGGGTCGCAGGTGTGAGTGGCGGAGGGAGTTCATGATGTATTTGGCTGTCGGCGAGTTCTGCCCCAAACCGGAGGTGGCGATGGCGACGGTGCGGTCCAAGGTGTAGGAGCCGTCCTTCTTCACCATGAAGACCGGTTCGGGGACGATGTCGAACTCGGTGACGGTCACTGTGCGGCCGCAGCTGTAGAAACCAGCCATGCACATGAGTGCGAAGAATGCGATGAGATACTTTTTCATACATGAAATAACGGCGGATGTTTTTTTTTATTATGGATTGTGTACAATATTTTTCGCGAGGTATCGTTATTGGAGCATGTCGTCATTGAAGAAACTACTCTCCGACTCGGTCGTCTACGGACTGAGCAGCATTGTTGGCAGATTCCTTAACTATCTGCTTGTCCCTGTGTATACCTATCACATCTCTGCCGCATCGGGCGGATATGGTGTGGTGACCAATATCTACGCCTACACAGCGCTGCTGCTGGTGATACTTACCTTTGGCATGGAGACGACGTTCTTTTACTATTCCAACCGTGAGGGTGTCGACCGTCGAAAGGTGTTCAGCACGGCGCTTGGGGCTGTGGGAACGGTGGCACTGGCCTTCGTGGCGTTGGTGATGGTGTTCATAGCACCAGTCAGCGCGGCTATGGGCTATGCCGACCATCCGGAGTATATCCGCATGATGGCATGTGTGGTGGCATTGGATGCTTTCCAGGCCATTCTTTTCGCACGTCTGCGACAAGAGGGAAAGGCATGGAAGTTCTTTGGATTGAAGACGGCTTTCATTGTGCTCAGCGTGTTGCTGACGCTGTTCGTGTTCCTTGTGGCCCCGCACTGGAGCCATCATTCGTGGATGAGCTGGTACAACGAAGCGGACCAAGTGGGCTACATCTTCGGAATCAACCTTGTCTGCACCGCTGTCGTTACTTTCGGCTTCTGGCGAGAGCTCAAGGATTTCCATCTGTCGGCTTTCAATGTCGGGTTGCTCAAGCAAATGCTCAAATACGCCTGGCCTCTGCTGGTCTTCGGCATTGTGGGCATCTTCAACCAGGTGGCCGACAAGATTCTGTTGCCCAAGCTCCTGCCTGGCGAAGAGGGACGTGTCCAGTTGGGTATCTATGGCGCTTGTGTCAAGATAGCCATGCTGATGGCCCTTATCACCCAGGCTTTCCGCTATGCCTACGAACCCTTTGTCTTCGGAGGGCAGAAGGATAAGGACAGCAAGGAAACCCAAGCCCAGGCAACCAAGTATTTCATCATGTTTACCTTGCTGGCCTTTTTGACGGTGATGTGCTATATCGATGTGGTGCAGTATTTTGTGGGGGCCGACTATCGTGAGGCTCTGCCGGCTGTGCCTATCGTCATGATGGCGGAAATCCTGATGGGTATCTATTTCAACCTTTCTTTCTGGTACAAACTCACGGCAAAGACCTATTGGGGTGCCATCATGAGCGCCATAGGATGTGTCGTGCTGGTGGCCGTCAATGTTGTCTTTGTGCCCCGCATCGGATATATGGCTTGTGCCTGGGGAGGTCTGGCGGGCTACGGCACATGCGTCCTGCTGAGTTACTTCATCGGCCAACGCCACTACCATGTTCCTTATCCAGTGCCGGCCATTCTTGGCTACTTTGCCCTGGCACTGGCCTTGTATGCGGCCACAGCATTGGTCCACATTGACAACCTCTGGCTCCGTCTGGCATATAATACGCTGATACTTCTGGTCTACGTGGCTGTTCTGCTATGGTCTGAGCGTGCGCTGGTGCGCCGCGTGGTAAGTAAGTTATTGGGGCGGAAATAGGTTATGCAGCCATTCATTTTGAGGTTTTTAGAATAAAAGTTTTCAAGGTGGCACTTTTTGTACAATAAATTTTAAAAAAGCGCGTTACATTGATATTATTGTTAAATTAATAAAAATAAAGATATGATAGCAAAAGAATTACTCAATCCCAAGAGCATCGTCATCTGTGGTGCTTCTTCCGATGTGCATAAACCCGGCGGCAAGGCCTTGAAGAACCTGCTGGAAAGCCCCTTCAAGGGTCAGGTCTACGCCGTGAACCCCAAGGAAACCGAAGTGCAGGGCGTGAAGTGCTACGCCAAGGTTGAGGATCTGCCGCAGGTGGACTGCGCCATCCTCTGCATCGCCGCCAAGTTCTGTGCCCAGACGGTCGATGTGCTGGCCAAAGAAAAGGGTACCAAAGGCTTCATCATTGTCAGTGCCGGATTCTCGGAGGAAAACGCTGAGGGTGCCGCCATCGAGAAACACATCGTGGACACCATCAACAGCGTCGGCGGTTCGCTCATCGGCCCCAACTGCACCGGTTTCCTCAATGTGAACTATGCTGGATGCTTCGATACTCCTATTCCTCCGCTGGACCCCAAGGGTGTGGACTTCATCACCGGCAGCGGTGCCACGGCCGTGTTCATCAAGGAATATGGTATGAGCAACGGCCTGAAGTTCAATAGTGTCTGGGCTGTCGGCAACAGTGCCCAGCTGGGTATCGAGGATGTGCTTGAACACCTCGACGAGACCTTCGACCCTGTGAAGTCTTCGCGTGTTATCATGCTTTATATGGAGAAGATTGGCGACCCGCAGCGTCTGCTGAAACACAGCCGCAGCCTTATCAACAAGGGTTGCCACATTGCCGCCATCAAGAGCGGTGGCTCCGCTGCCGGCAGCCGCGCTGCTTCGAGCCACACCGGAGCTCTGGCCACCAACGACGCTGCCGTCGACGCCCTCTTCCGCAAGGCCGGTATCGTTCGCTGCCAGAACCGTCAGGAACTGACCACTGTCTGCGCCGTCTTCATGTATCCCGAACTGAAAGGCAAACGCTGCGCGGTCATCACCCACGCCGGCGGCCCCGCCGTCATGCTCACCGACGTGCTGAGCAACGGAGGCATGGAGGTGCCCTCGCTGAAGGAGCATCCCGCCAGCCCCGCTCTGTTGGAGAAACTCTTTGCCGGCAGCTCCGTTGGAAACCCCATCGACTTCCTCGCCACTGGCACCGCCGAACAATTGGGCTATATCCTCGATACTGTCGAGAATGAATATACCGACATCGACTTCTCCGTCGTTATCTTCGGCTCGCCGGGACTCTTCTCGAACCGCGAGGTCTATGATCTTCTCGACAAAAAGATGCGCACCTGCAAAAAACCCATCTTCCCCGTGCTGCCTTCGATTATCAACGTCAAGGACGAGATTGAGGAGTTTATCGCCAAGGGCAATATCAACTTCCCCGAAGAGTGCGTGTTGGGCAATGCCATCTGCAAAGTATATAATACGCCCAAGCCCCAGCCCGAGCATGTGGAACTGCCGCAGATCGACGTGGCCCGTATCCGCAAAACCATTGACCGTTGCAAGGACGGCTACATGGAGATCAGCGACTACAACGAGCTTCTCGACGCCGCCGGCATCAGCCGCAAGAAGAGCGTCGAGGTGAGCAAGAAAGAGGACGCCCTGGCCTTCGCCAAGGAGGTGGGCTGCTCGAAGGATGTGCCCCTCGTCATGAAGGTCGTCGGCCCGCTGCACAAGAGCGACGTGGGCGGCGTGACCCTCGGAGTGAAAGACCTTGACACCGTGGCCAAGGAGTTCGACCGTCTCATTGTCATCCCCGAGACCTATGCCGTGGAGATGTACCCGATGCTCGACGGTACCGACGTCTACATCGGCGCCATCCGCGACCCGAAGTTCGGCCATCAGATCTTCTTCGGTCTGGGTGGTATCTTCATCGAGGTGCTGAAGGACGTGCAAAGCGCCCTGGCCCCCATCACCGCTGCCGAGGCCAAGCAGATGCTCACCCAGCTCAAAGGCTACAAGATCCTGCAGGGTGTGCGTGGCCAGGAGGGTGTCAACCTTGACCTCTATGCCGACCAGGTGGCTCGCGTCAGCGCCCTCGTGCAGGCCGCTCCCGAGATTGCCGAAATGGACCTCAACCCCCTGCTGGGCAATCCTCGCTACGTCACCGCCGTCGACGCCCGTATCCGCCTCGAGAAATAACTTCGTCTATACATTCCCCTGTGGCATCCTATGCGATGCCCAGGGGTTTTTTTGATATGTAGGAAACACTATTAGAATTAAAATCATAGAACATGAAAAAGATTGTATCAATTCTTGGAGTGGTAGTGCTGATGGCAGCCTTCGGTCGCGTTGGTGCACAGCTTAGTATCAATGCGGCTTTCATCAGCCAAGAGCACACGTTTGACTACAGAAACGGTACGCTTGACAGTTTGACTCAAGAAGGATTATGGCTGAAAGGCGGTATGGTCGGTGTCTCGCTCAACGCCAATCTCATCGGCAGGGTCGGTATTGCCCCTGGCGCCTATATCAGCTATGCTCAGGCCAAAGACATGATTACCGACAACACCGGCAACAGTACCAACCCCAAGACTTCGACCATCACGCTCAAGGTTCCGTTCTATCTCAATTACAAGATTCCTCTGGGCCTCAGTTCCGATGTGTTGATCTTTGGCGGCCCGGTGTTCAACCTCGGCCTCTCCTCGCTGTCGGACTATAGCAATGTCAGCACCCAGATGGATGCCCATTTCGACATGGGCGGTACCGTCGGCGCCGGCATCCAGTTCTACAGGGTACGCTTTTTCCTGGGCTATAACATCAACCTCATCGATCGTGAGGACTTCTCGCTGGCCAACAAGCAGGCGGTGAAGAAGGCCTGGGAGGGCAGCTCGCTCTTCGTGGGCCTCGGCATCAGCCTTGGCGAAAGAACCGACCGTTAGCGGCTGAATAATCTGAAAAAAAGAAAAGCGACTCCGGAAAAGGGTCGCTTTTTTTGTTTTATCACGGTATGGTCGTAACTCCGTGGTCGCTATTTGCAGAATGTTAGTTGTTCGGCGCCGGTGCCCGTGTCGTTGCCGTTGACCCATACGTGTTCGATGCGGGAGTGGAAGGTCTGCCCTTCGAGGGGACTCCATCCGCACTTATATAATAATGATTCGCGTGTGACGGTCTCCTCTGCGCCCGGGCGCACCAGCACGAGGTCGGCCTTGTAGCCCTTGCGGATGAACCCGCGCCCCTCGATGCCGAAGAGCAGGGCAGGGTTGTGGCACATCTTCTGCACCGCCATCAGCAACAACTCATTGTTGCCGATGGCGGGTTCCAGCATCATCTGCAGCGAGTGCTGGATGGAGGGTATGCCGCTGGGGGCGTCGAAATAGGGCTTCATCTTGGCTTCGAGCGGGTGGGGGGCATGGTCGGTGGCGATGGTGTCGATGAGGCCGTCCTCGAGGGCGAGCCACAGTGCCATGCGGTCGTCATTGGTTTTGATGGCGGGATTGCACTTGATTTTGTTGCCCAATTCGGCGTAGTCGCGGTCGTCGAAGCAGAGATGGTTGGGGGTTACCTCGGCGGTGATATGCTTCTTGTCCAGGTCGAAGTTGCTTAATAGCGACAGCTCGGTGGCCGTCGAGATATGCGCCACGTGGAAACGGGTGCCGTATTTGCGGGCGCGCTCAATGGCGTGGTAGGTGCTGAGGAAGCATGCCTCGTTGTTGCGTATCTTGGGGTGCAGGGCTGCGGTTTCGCCGGCAGTGCCCTGGTATTCGCGCTTGGCGTTGGCCAGGTTGGCCTGCACCACGCGCTCCTCCTCGCAGTGGGCCACGATGAGTTTCTTGGCGTCGCGGAAGAGGCGGTCCAGCTGCTCGGGGTCGTTGACGAGCATGTTGCCCGTCGACGAGCCGAGGAAGAGCTTGATGGCTGCGTAGCGTGTGGGCTCGATGGCCAGGAGGGTGTCGATGTTGTCGTTGGTGGCGCCGAGCATGAATCCGTAGTTGACGGCGCTGTCTCGTGCCGCCAGGGCCTCTTTGGCCTCGAGGGCCTCGAGGGTGACGGTCTGCGGCTTGGTGTTGGGCATGTCGATGACGGAGGTGACGCCTCCGGCGCGGGCAGCGCGGCTCTCGCTGTAGAAGGTGCCGGCTGGATTCTCGGAGTTGCCGCCGTCGCGGAAGTGCACGTGGGTGTCGATGACGCCGGGGAGCAGCAGCAGGCCCTGGGCGTCGACAACGGTATCGGCTGCCGAGGGCAAGCCCTCGGCCTCTGAACAACGCGACGGGGCGGAGGATTCGAATACCTCGGCTATGCGGTCGTCCTCGATAAGGACGGAACCAACGAAAATGCGGCCTTCGTTGACGATGGTCGCATTATGAATCAATGTTTTCAAAACGGTATTGTCTTAACTACTTAACTACTGTCTACTTGTCTTCTTCTTGGTCAGAACTTCTTGCCTTCGGCCCAGCGGCGGCCGGCTATGGCGGCTTCGGCAGAGGTGTTGTATTGGTTCTTCACCACGAATTGGCCGGTATGGTCCACGCAGCCCCATTTGCCGTCCATCTTGGCCGGTGCCACGCGGTCGTTCCACACGTAGGTGAAGAGTTTGGCGTCCTCCAGTGTGGGTTTGATGACCCATTCGCCGCGGTAGTCGACGTAGCCCCAGGCCATGGTGCCGGGGTCCATGACGGGATAGAGCCAGTGGCCGAGTTCCTCGCCGCGGTCCCACTGGTCGCCGGCAAGCCAGGCTTCCGACGAGAGTGTGAACACGTTGCGCGAGAGGTATTCGCCGGTGTCGCTGACGACCATCCAGTAGCCGTTGAATTTGGCGGTGGCGAACATGCCGGTGTCGTTGGCGAAATGGGTGGCGTCCTCGAAGATTGGCTGTATGCGCCATTCGCCGCTCCAGTCCACCCAGCCCCATTTGCCGTCGCTGGGGTTGGTCACGGGCACGCGCCAGCCTTCGAGGGTGCGGCCGTGTTCGTATTGGCGCAGGGCGTAGGCGGCGTCCTCTTTGGTGAAGAAGATCATCGACGAGACCACCTCGCCGTTGCGGTTGATGTTGCCCCAGCGGCCTTCCTGTTTCACCTGTGTGAACTCGTAGCAGTTGTCGTCGTCGAACGGCACCTGGTCGGTGTACAGCGGCTGTACGGCCCAGCGGCCCAGGTAGTCCACAAAGCCCCAGAGACCCGTGGTGGGATGCGTCACGGGGACGCGCCACTTATAGTAGTTCCTGCCGATGGCCCACTGTGCGCCAGCCTCCTCGGCCTGCTCGGCACTGAGGAATATGTTGTTGATTACCAGCACTCCGCGGCCGTCGATGCAGCCCCAGCGGCCTTCCTTCTTCACGGTGGCGTAGCTCTTGGGGTCCTTGCCCTGGTGGGGGTTGGCGGCCTCGTAGATGGGCTGGTATTTCCAGCGGCCGTAGTAGTCGACGAAACCCCAGCGGCCGTCGGCCTGGTTGCGGGCGGGATAGACCCATTTGCCCGGCTCGCTCATGATTTCCCATTCGTGGCCGGCTTCGCGCGCCACCTCCTTGTTGGGGAAGAGGTTGCGGCAGATCATGTTGCCGTCCACGTCGATGCAGCCCCAGCGGCCGTCGAGTTTCACCGGCGCCCATTTTCGGGCACCGCCCTCAAACTCGCCTGCACGCTGATAGCGCGGGGCTATCTTCCACGTTCCATTGTCGTTCTTGTAGCCATAGGCTTGCAGTGAACTCTCGTAGACAAGCGTTTGTGCATGAACTCCCTGCAGCGTCAGCAGGGCCAGAAGGACTATTATCGGGGTGCGTTTCATAATCTTATTATAAGCATTAATTCAAAATGCAAAGATACGAAGAATATTTGACATGAAGAAAAAAAACTTTTCCCCCTTGCCCCACCAGACCCCTATCCCATTCGCCCCCGATACGGCCGTTCTTATATTGTTCTTATATTGTTTACATATTGTTCGCATATTGTTCCTATATTGTGGATATAAGAACAATATGCGAACAATATGTAAACAATATAAGAACAATATAAGAACGGCCGTATCGGGTACGTTTCGGGTGCGGTTTTGGCGGGGTTTGGGGAGGGGGAGGACGTGGGGGTGGAAAAGGGGCGGCGGGGTGGGGTGGAGGCTTTTTTTAGTCGGTGTGAGAGAGGTGTTTATATGCGGTTGAAAAATATTATTGCGAAAAAGGGGTTTTATTTCATAAAAAAGTTGTATCTTTGCAGTCTGAAAAATAAAAAAAACAACATATAAAACAGAAAAACAATGAACAAATTCGATCCCGCAACCGCTATTCAGCGTATCGATGGCCGCGACGCCAACCGTGGTGTGAACCCCGCAATCTGCGACAGCGCCACTTTCACCTTCCCTGAGGCCCACCTGATGACCGAGACCTTCCACGGCGAAACCGAGGGCTACTTCCTCTACAGCCGCCACTGGAATCCCTCCAATCTCGCCCTCTGCCAGCGCCTGGCCGCCATGGAAGGCACCGAGGCTGCCTGGGTTACCGGTTCCGGCCTTGCCGCCATCACCTGCGCCCTGCTGCACGAGGTGAAAGCCGGCGACCATATCGTTGCCTCCATGACCACCTACGGTGGCACCTTCGCCTTCATGGCCAACTATATCAAGAAGTTCAACGTTGGCTGCACCTTCGTCAACATGCAGGACCTCGATGCCGTGAAGAAAGCCCTTGCCGAGCATCCCAACACCAAGGTTGTCTACACCGAGACCATGAACAACCCCCTGCTCCGCATCGCCAATGTGCCCGAGCTGAGCAAGATGGCCCATGCCGCCGGTGCCAAGCTCATTGTCGATAACACCTTCACCCCCATGATTTTCAGCCCCTGCCGCCTGGGTGCCGACGTCACCGTCTACTCGATGACCAAGTACATCAACGGCACGAACGACTGCGTGGCCGGTGCCATCTGCGGCAGCGCTGAGTATATCGGCAGCCTCATCGACGTCAACAACGGCACCTGCATGCTCCTCGGCCCCGTGCTGGATCCCATGCGCAGCGCCTCCATCAACAAGAACCTCCACACCCTCCACATCCGCATGAAGAAGCACGGCGAGAACGCCATGTACCTGGCCAAGCGCTTCAAAGAGGTGGGACTCAAGTACAACTACCCCGGCCTGCCCGAGCATCCCGACTATAAGCTGTTCTGCAGCATGATGAACGAGGGCTACGGTTTCGGCGGCATGATCAGCATCGACATGGGCACTGCCGAGCGCGCCAGCAAGATTATGGAACTCATGCAGCAGAAGGGTGTCGGCTACCTGGCCGTCAGCCTGGGCTACTTCAAGACCCTCTTCAGCAACAGCGGCAAGTCGACCTCCAGCGAGGTGCCCGAGGAAATCCAGAAGGAAATGGGTATGAGCGAAGGCCTTATCCGCTTCTCCATGGGTCTGGACAACGACATCGAGGCCACCTTCCAGCTCATCAAAGAGAGCGTGGACGCCTTCAATAAATAATATGTTTCACATAGTGCCTGTAGCAGCTATAGTTACTATAGTTTCTATAGGCACTATATTTATATCGTTATGAAAAAGATAGCAGTTATTCTCAGCGGCTGCGGCAACCGCGACGGCAGCGAGCTGCAGGAGAGCCTCAGCCTGATGCTGGCCATCGACCGCCGTGGATGGCAGTACCAATGCTTCGCCCCCGAGGGATTGTTCGAGGTGGTGCCCCACATCGACGTGCAGGACGAGGAGGAAGAGGGCACCGTGCTCGACATGGAGCAGCGCGACATCTTTGTGGAGAGCGCCCGCATAGCCCGCGGCAACCTGTTGCCGTTGGAGGAATACAAGCCTGCCGACTACGACGCCCTGGCCCTGCCCGGCGGCATGGGCGCTGCGCGCAACCTGAGCACCTTCGCCTTCGACGGTCCCCGCATGGAGGTCATGGACAGTGTGCAGGACGCCATCCTCGAAACCTACCGCGCCCACAAGCCTGTGGTGGCCATGTGCATAGCCCCCATGGTGCTGGCCAAGGTGCTGGGCCGCTACGAGGTGGAACTCACCCTCGGCCCCGACGACAACCAGGCCTCGCAGGTGGCCAAGGGCTTCGGATGCCGTGTGCAGGCCTGCGGCCCCACCGACGTATGCGTCGACTCCGTGCACCGCGTCCTCACCACCCCCGCCTACATGGCAGCCAGCCGCATAAGCGAAATCTTTGCCGGCGCCGAGAACATGGTGGCCGAGCTGGAGAAGATGCTCAACAATCCTGAAAGCCACAGTCTATGAAACTGAAAGCGTTCCTGACGGCTGTCCTGCTGGCTGCCGCGCCCGTGGCCATCACGGCCCAGGTGCCTTCCGAGGTGCAGCGCATTATCGACGAGGCCAATGCCTATCTCCCTGCCGATGCAGGCGGCGGCATGACAATGACCTCGCTTGGCTACGACCACTCCTCGCTGGTGTACACCATGGAATTCGACGACGACCCTCAAGGACTCACCATCGGCATGATGGATCCGAAGGTGCTCAAACAGTCGGTTGCCAACAACCTCAAGGGTAGCACCGATGCCTCCGTCCGTGCACTGGTGCAGGTGATGGAGACCTACAGATTGGGCATGACGTATGCTTTCCATGGCCGCCAGTCGAAGAAGACTGTTCTGGTGGATTTGACCCTCGACGAGGTGCGCGCCGCCCTCAACAGCGCTTCTCCGTCCGCTCCGAAGAGCAAACTTCAGGAGACCATCGACATGATTAACGCCATGTGTCCTATGAAGGTCAACGAGTATTTGACGATAGCCCGCGTTGATGTGGTCGCCGACACGGTATTCTACGTCTATGAACTTGACGAGCAGTATGCCTCGGTCGATATTATTGCCCTCAACGCTGAAAGCAATCGCAAAACCATCAAGGAGCAGTTCGCCAACAATCCTTCGAGTGCCGCCTTCCTGGCCATGTGCAAGCAGGAGGGCAAGGCCCTGGGCTTCCGCTACGTGGGCCAGCCCTCGGGCGAGAAGTTCGACTTGGTTATCCCTGTCGACGAGCTGTGACGGACATTGCCGTAAACAAAAAAAGAGGCTTCCCCATAGGAAAGCCTCTCTTTTTGTATGTGCCGTTTGCTTATTTGGCTTCGGCCAAGCCGATGTATTTGTCGATTTCAGGATACTCGGTGCTGTTGGGGTACTGGGTCTTCACTTTGTTGAAGAGCTCGAGGGCTTTGGCATTGTCTTTGCCAAGGTAGCAGAGACCTGCTTTGACGAGGGCGGCGGGGGAGGTGAGGTCGTTCTCGTTGGTGGTGGCGGCTTTCTCATAGAGCTTGGCAGCGGCGTCCAGGTCACCCTTCTCGGCTATGGCATCGGCCTCGGCCATGATGGCGAGGGGCGCGGTGTAGAAGTCTTTGCCAGAGTAGGATTGGAGGTGCTTCACAGCCTCGTCGTATTTGCCCATGCGCAGGTTGGCGATGCCGGCATAGTACTTGGCCAGCTTGCCGACCTTGGTGGAGCCGTAGTTATCGATGATGGCGAGGAAGCCGGGATTCTGGCCGTCGCCGTCGAGGGCCTGCTGGTAGTCGCCATTGTCGAAGTAGTTCTCGGCATAGAAGATGGCGTTGGCGGCTTTCTCCTCGCGGGGTTGCTTGTAGAACTTGAAGTAGCAGAAGATAATCAGAGCCACGGCGACAATGGCGCAGGCGATGATGATAATCTTCTTCTGGTTCTTCTGGATAAAATCCTCGGTGCGGGTAATGACATTACCCATCTCGGTGTTTTTTTCTTCTAATTGTTTTTCCATTATGAATATTTTTTTGTTTCTAATTTGTAAAAATCGAGATGCAAAAGTACAAATTTTTTGTGAATTGAAGAAGTAAAGTTGAAAGTTGAATCAATAAATATACGTAAATTATAAAAATGGTTATTTTTTAAATGCTGATTTACATGTTGTTGTGTAAAAAATGTTAAAAAAAGTGAAAAAAAATTTTTTTTGTAAATATATTTTACATATCTTTGCAGGTTGAAATTTGTGCGTGGGAAATTGAAAAAAAAAGTTTTTTTAATAGAAAATCAAACTAAGAAAGAAGACAATGGATACTAACACAAAATACCTCGGATTGGACCTTAAGAGCCCTATCATTGTGGGCAGTTGCGGACTTACGGCCGACGTCGACAAGATGGTCGAAATGGAAAAGGCCGGTGCCGGTGCCGTCATCCTCAAATCCGTTTTTGAAGAGCAGATTATATATGATATCAAGCGCAACACACACGTTGTTGCCCCCACGGACAACTATGGCGACAGCTATGAGTATATCGCAGCCCATGTGGCCGACGATTCGCTGAGCAGGCATTTCCAGATGATTCGCGATGCCAAGAGCCGTCTGAGCATTCCGGTCATCGGCAGCATCAACTGCTTCTCTTACGAGAACTGGCTCACTTATGCCATCAAGTTCCAGGAGGCTGGATGCGACGCCCTCGAGCTCAACATGGCCATTCTGCCCTACGAGACTTCCCTGTCGGCCGACGATGTGGACCGTACCTTCAGCCAGATTATCAACACTCTGCGTAAATCCATCAGTATTCCTATCAGCATCAAGGTGGGTACCTACTTCACCGATATGGCCAAGCAGATGCAGCAGCTCAGCTGGATGGGTATCCAGGGGGTCACGATGTTCAACAAGAGTGTACAGGTGGACATCGACATTGAGAAAGAGTGCCTGCAGAACGCTTCATACCTCTCCAACCCCGAGGAAATCTACAATACCCTCCGTTGGGTGGCTATCCTCAGCAAGAAGATGCGTTGCGACATCTCAGCCTCTACAGGTGTGTACAGTGCTGACGATGTGGTGAAGATGCTGCTGGCCGGCGCTACGTCGGTACAGGTGGTCAGTACGCTGTACAAGAACGGCATCCAGACCATCGCCGAGCTTAACAAGGGCCTTCAGGCCTGGATGGAGAAGAAGGGCTACAACAGCCTGAGCCAATTCCGTGGCAAACTTGCCGTGCAACCCAACGACAAGGCTTCTGTCGCCATGCGTACCCAGTTTATGAAATATTTTGCCGAGATTGTCTAAGTGTAATATAATTGTCTAAGTGTAATATATAAGTTATTTACAATACATTAAACTAAATTACAAAAATTACAAAATTATGGACCAACAAGAAGAAAGAACCGTCAGCTTTTTCCGCTTTGAAGATTTGCGTGTCTATGCCAAAGCCACCGACTATGCGACATGGGTTTCCAATCAGTTGAGTGCTCCTCGCAATGAAAGCGAGAAGACCCTTGCCTCCTCGTTCTGCCATTCGTCTTTCGATATTGCTCTCAATATCGCTGAAGGTTCCAGCCGCAGCAAGAGCCAGTTCGACCACTACTTGAAGATTGCCAAAACGGCCATCCGTGAGTGTGTTGTCTATACTGAGGTGGCTCACAACATGGGATTCCTGAACGACGAGCAGCACAACCAGTCGCGCGAGTACCTGATGGAACTCACCCGCATGCTCGGCGCCCTCATCATCTCGCTCCAGCGCTCGTCCGAGCGCCGCCACGAGCAAAACGACGAGGAATCCTCCGACCCCTACGCCAACGAAGAGATGTCTTATTAATACATATTTATGTATCCAGACTTACCATTATTAACCCACCAAGCGACCGGCAATTTCTTTCTAATTGCCGGTCCTTGTGTGATAGAGGACCACGAAAACCCCTTCCAGGTGTGCGAACGCCTTATGGCCATCACCAGCCGCCTGCAGATCCCCTTCGCCTTCAAAGCCAGCTACCGCAAGGCCAACCGCTCCAGCGTCAGTTCCTTCACCGGCATCGGCGACCGCGAGGGCCTCGAGATCCTGCGCGCCATCCGCGAGAAATACAATGTCCCCGTGGTGACCGACATACACAGCGAGGCCGAGGCTGCGATGGCCGCCGAATATGTCGACGTGCTGCAGATTCCCGCCTTCCTCTGCCGCCAGACCGAGCTTCTGCACGCCGCAGCACGCACCGGCCGCTGCGTCAACGTCAAGAAAGGCCAGTTCCTCTCGCCCGAGGCCATGAAGCAGGTCGCCGACAAGATGCGAGCCTTCGGTTGCGAGAACTTTATGCTCACCGAGCGCGGCACCACCTTCGGCTACCAGGATCTTGTGGTCGACTTTCGCGGAGTGCCCACCATGCAGCACAACCGCGTGCCCGTGGTGGTCGACATCACCCACTCGCTGCAGCAACCCAACCAGAGCGCCGGCGTCACCGGCGGACGCCCCGACATGATCGAGACCATGGGCCGCGCCGCCATCGCTGTGGGGGCTGACGGCATCTTCATGGAGACCCATCCGGATCCCAGCCGCGCCAAGAGCGACGGCGCCAACATGCTCCGACTCGACCTCGCCGAGCAACTCCTCGAACACCTCGTGGCCATCCGTCAGACAATCAATAGACTATAATATTTGATAACTATGGAACTCAACCTCACCAAACCCATCATCTTCTTCGACCTCGAAACCACCGGTGTGCAGGTAGGCTCCGACCATATCGTCGAAATCTGCCTCCACAAGGTGATGCCCGACAACAGCACCGACACCCGCGTGGAGCGCGTGCGCCCTGTCGATGCCAACGGCAACACCGTCCACATCCCCGAGCAGACCACCGCCGTCCACGGCATCACCGACGACGACGTCAAGGATAAACCCACCTTCAAGGATCTGGCCCCCAGCCTGATAGAGTACATCGGCGACGCCGACCTCGCGGGCTACAACAGCAACAAGTTCGATGTCCCCCTGCTCGTCGAGGAGTTCCTCCGTGCGGGCTTCGACTTCGACCTCTCCTGCCGCCGCTTGGTCGATGTGCAGAACATTTTCCACCAAATGGAACAGCGCACCCTCATCGCTGCCTACAAGTTCTACTGCCAGAAGGACCTCGAGAACGCCCACTCCGCCGCCGCCGACACCATCGCCACCTACGAGGTGCTCAAAGCCCAGCTGGACCGCTACCAGGGCGTCGACTACAAGGACCGCTCCGGCCACGTCTCCCAGCCCGTCGTCAACGACATCGCCGCCCTCAGCCGCTTCACCGCCAACAGCCAGTGGGCCGACCTCGTGGGCCACATCGGCTACGACGCCCAGCACCGCGAGGTGTTCAACTTCGGCAAGCACAAGGGCAAAACAGTCGAGCAGATCTTCGAGCAGGAACCTTCCTACTACGACTGGATGATGAAGTCCGACTTTCCCCTCTCCACCAAAAAGCTCATCACCCAGATCTGGGACCGTCGCAAACAGAAAAAAATCGACGCCCTGAAATCCCATTTCGGCTCCAAATAACGCCTCCGGAACCCGGATTGGAAATCAACGCGTTACAAGCATAAAACGGCACTTAACCCATTGGTTGAGTGCCGTTTCTGCGTTTAGTGAATATTTTCGGTGTCTGTAACAGGCACATAATCAGTACGATCTCCCTATCAACTCCCACCCAACTCCCACCCATGTCCCACCCTGGTGGGAGTTGGGTGGGTGTTGGCGGGTGGATGGTGGGGTCAGAAGTGGATGGCGAAGCCTATCTGGTGCATGCCGTCGGCGCCGGCGGAGGGTCGGTAGGTGGGCAGGAGGTCGACGAAGAGCTCCCACGTGATGCCGCCGGAGAGGAGTCCGCCGCTGTTGCTGGCCAGGCAGGTATTGGCCAAAGCCAGACGCAGCTGGAAACGGCTCAGGAGGTTGATGTTGCTGTTGCTGAGGTTGTTGCCGGACGCGTTGCTGATTTGGTCGATGATGTTGAGCCGGGGGGTGAGGGTGATGTCCAGGTGGTTGGAGAAGGCCCGTGCCCAGCGGTTGCGGGGGCGGAACTGGACGGTGAGCGGCAGGGCCAGATAGGCATGCTCGAGGGTGGTCAGGCGGTGGTCGACGGTTGGCGAGGGGTTGAAAACGAGACTGTTGCCGTTGGTCGTTACATCGTAGGCCATCAGGTGGAAGTCGAAGCCCCAGCCGGCGTCGGCGAAGAGACGCCACCGCGGGGAGAGCGGGGCCTTCAGCAGGCGGATGTTGAAGTTGACGTCCACATAGAGGGTCGACGTGTAGGGGCTGCGCGGACCGGTGTGGGTCACGGCGCCGACGCGGCCGCCGATGAGGAGCGTGTGGGCATAGTTGATGTCGTTCCACCAGTGGTGCGGCACCACCGCCAGGCTGTCGGCCTGCAGGCGTTGCACTTTGACCCGTTCCCGATGGCGTTCGTCGACGAGGAACTGGCGGCAGCGCAGGGAGCCTATCTCCACCCGGGAGCCCTCGTCGCGGCATTCCACGCCGAGGTCGCCGTCCGCTTCAAGGTAGTCGATTTCCAGCCGGGAGTTGCGTCCGGCCACCATGACCGCGGCGGCGCGGGGACCTTGGCTGCGCAGCTGCATGTGGAGGGTGTCCAAGTGCACGTGGCCTGTGGCCATGACGGCGTCCAGCGGCTCGGGGTAGCGAACTTCGACCGTTGTGCCGGGAGGCATGGTGCGGTTGGTGAGGATGTGGAGTTTGTTGCCCTCGAGCGCGACGACGGCGGGCTCCTTGCCTTCGGCGAAGTAGTAGGGGCAGGGGGTGACCACGGCGACGCGCGTCGAGTCCTCGCCGGGGGTGTGGACGAGGCGGAGGGTCCAGCCCTCGACCACGGTCAGCTGGCGGATGGCCACGGGGAAGGCCTGCTCGATGACGTAGAGGTCGTCCTGGGCACTCGCAGAAAATTGAATAATAAAGAATAGAATTGTTGAAAAGAGGGTCTTTTTCATGGCGCTATTTTTTTAGGGGAATGACGATGTTGGAGGTGAAGTTGATGCTGTCGGGAATGTCGAGGTAGTGTGCAATGAGGGGCGACACCTTCGGGCGTTCCGGTTGCCGTGCCGTTTCGGCCAGGAGGGTGCCGCGGCGGCGATGGATGCGGGGGGCGGCAGGGGCAGGGACTGCGGGTTCTGCTTCCGCGGGGTTGGGCGAGGGGATGGGTTGGACAGAGGGGATAGGCTCTATGGTTTTTATATTATCAATAGTCCCTATGACTTCTTTAACTCCTTTAACTTCTATACCTTCTATAACTCTTTTTTCTTCTATATTATCTATCACTTCTATTACCTCTCCGGCCTCTGCCACAAGCATCGTCTCCTTTTCCTCGCTGCGAAGCAAAGGCGACAGCCCCAGCAGGCCAAGCATCACGGCGGCGGCGATGGTCCAGCCCAGCCAGCGGCGGTGGCCTGCGGTGGCGGCGGCGATGGCCTTCTGCTGGCGTTGGTTTTCCTCCTGCCAGCGTTTGGCGTCGAACAGTTGTTGCAATTCTTTATCTTCCATGGTGTATCATTTATAATAGGTTCGCTCGACTTCGCTCGCGTTCCTTCATTTGTTTCAGGTTGGCGACGGCGCGTGAGAGGGTGGTGTAGACGTTGGCGCTGCTCATGTTCAGCTCCCGCTGCATCTCTTCGTGGCTCATTTGTTGGATGTATTTCATGTGGATGGCCCTGCGTTGCACCTCGGGCAGGCGCTCCATGAGGCGGTCCAGCGTGGCGGCGCGTTCCTCCAGGAGCTCGGCCTCGCGTCGGGCGTCGTCGTCGCTTGTCTCGGCCAGGCTGTCCAGTGGTTCGGTGGGGTGCCGCTGGCGGAGCAGGCTGATGCAGTGGTTCTTTAGGGTCTGCATGGCAAAGGCCTCGGGTGCCACATGGCGTGCCAGCTTGCGGCGTTGCTCCCACAGGCGTGCGTAGGTCTCCTGCACGGCGTCCGCGGCCTCCTCCTTGTCGCCCAGCAGCCGCTCGGCCACCATGCGCATGGTGGGCTGCAGAGGCAGGAGGGTGTCGAGGAATCGGCGTTGGGTCATGGGTGGGCGGTTTGTTTACAACTATATAACGTAAAAAGGCGTAAAATCTTACAAAAAAAATGGGCATCTCGTAAAAAAGATGCCCGTTTTTTGCGTCGTGGAGGGGATGGTCAGAAGACGAATCCGAGTCCGAACATGCGTGTCTGTGGCGCTTCGGCCGAGGAGCGGAAGGAGGGCAGGAGGTCGATGTAGAACTCCACTTTGTCCAGTCCTCCTATGTTGCAGTTGAGGCCTATGGCTGCGCGGATGTTGAAGCGGCTGAGGATGTCGACCCGCTCGCGGTCGGTGCTCCAGTGGCTGTCCTCGTCGAGGCTTTTGGTCACGAGGCGGGGTTTGAAGTTGAGCGTGGGGGTGAGGGTGGCATAGAGGCCGCGGAAGGGGCCGCCTAAGTGGGTGTAGCTCCACTTGCCGAATCCGAACTTCAGAGTGACGGGCAGCCCGATGGACCACCAGTAGAGGCTCTGACGCGGCGGCGTGGCGCCATAGCTGGGGTCGAGCACAAGGCTGCTGCCGTCGACCTTCACCGCATTGTCGAGCTGCAGGATGCTGTAACTGACATCGAGGCCGAAGTTCCAGGCGAAGTGGCGGCTGAGGGACATGTCGTTGGAGGTCATCCGAATGTGGCCGGTGAGGCCGAAGTTGGTGTTGTAGGGCGAGCCATAGCGGCTGTCGTTCAGTATTGGCTGGGCCAAGTCGATGCCAAAATTGAGGTTGATGTAGCGCAGTTTGTACTCCTTGGCAGGTTCGAGGGTACGGGGGACGGTGGTCTGTACGTCGCCTTCGGTCACACGGCTGTTTTGGTAGTTCCAGATGTAGAGTTGTTTGCCACGGAAGCAGCGCAGGTCGAGGGTGGCGTCGTGGACAGCGAAGGTGGTGGTGCCGGGATTGACCATCGAGTCAATCACCACCACGGCGCCACTGTCGATGTCGAAGTCGAAGTGGACAGAGTCGCTGACCCAGCGGTCGACGGTGAGGCGGGCGCCCGGCTTGAGCTCTATGCGTTCCAGGGGCTGCGAGGTGAAGAGTTCCACCACTGTGGTGCGGGGCATCCACTGGTTGGCTTTCAACTCGTACCAGCCAAGGTCGGCACGTTTGCGTTTCTGTACCTCCATCAGTGTGGGTTCCATGCCCTCTTCGAAGAATTCGGCGCATGGGGTGGTCACCACCAGCCGGGTGGGTGTGCCCTCGGGGCTTTGGACGAGGCGGACGTCCCAGCCGGGATTGACTATCACTTGGACGACCTTGAAGTCGTGGTCGAAGGTCTGCTCTATCTGGTAGAGGTCCTGCGGCTGCGCGGGTTGGGCTTTGACTTCGGCAATGATGCCGATGCTGACGATGGCGAGCAGGAGGGACACTTTGACAATGTCGCCGAGAATGGATGCTATGCGTTTCATGATATGCTGTGTTTTAAACGGTTTGTATTAAAGATTGAAGGTTGTCAGGTTGAACGGAGTGTCGGTCTCGGTGCCGAAGGCGTTGGCCAGGAAGTTCTGGAAGTTGCTGGGCATGGGCTGGATGGTCTCGATGTTGCTGCTGTTGACCATGCTTGTGCTGGTGCGGCGGTGGATGCGTGGGGCGTTGGAGACTGGCGGCTCGAGGGTGGCGTTGTCGGCCAGTTCGATGGCGGGGACTTCGATGGTGGGTGTCGTTGGTTCCTCGACGGCTTCGGTTCCTTTGGTCTCCGGCTCGGGCATGGGCGCCTCCTCGGCGGCGGCAAGGGCTGTGGCGGTGGAGTGGAAGGTTTTAGCGGGCTTCGGGTTTATAGTTTCTATAGTTCCTATATTTTCTATAGTATCTATAATTTCTATTGCCTCTCTGGCCTCTGCCACCAGCACCGGCTGCTCGCCTGCTCTGCGGAAAAGGCTGGGCATTGTCAGCAGCACCAGGGCTATGCTGGCGGCTATTCCCGCTGCCCATACGGGCCACAAGCGGCGGCTTTTGGCGGGAGCTGCGGGGGCTGTCGCGGCCTCGAGCTGCTGGCGCAGCTTTGCCTGGCGGCGGCGGTTGGCCTCGGTGGTGCGCTTGGCGGCGAAGAGTTCTTGAAGTTCCTTGTTTTCCATATCTTTGTTTCCTTATTTAATCATTGATTTCAGGGCACTCATGGCGCGCGAGAGGGTGGCGTAGACGTTGGTGCTGCTCATGCCCAGGCGGCGTTGCATCTCCTCGTGGCTGACGCCCTCGATGTAGCGCATCGTCACCGCCTCGCGCTGGCGCTCCGGCAGCTGGGCCATCATGGTGTCCAGCCGTGCGGCGCGTTCCTCGGTGAGGGCCACCTCCTCGCGGATGGCGTCGTCGTCGACGGAGTCGAAGAGTTCGATGCGGTCGGTGGCAATGTCGCGGCTCTTGCGGAGGAAGGATATGCAGCGGTTCTTGAGGCTCTGCATGGCGTAGGCGCGGAGGTCGCGCACATGCTCCAGCTCGTTGCGGCGCTGCCAGAGGTCGATGACGGTTTCCTGCACGGTGTCCTCGGCGTCGGCCTCCGAGCGCAGCAGCTTCTCAGCGGTGAGCTGCAGGGCGGGCTGGAGGGCCAGCAGGGTGTCGAGGAGTGCTTCTTGTGCCATGTTTGTTGTCCGTTGTTTGCCCTATTGACGCAAGAAGTGCTGAAATCTTACAAAAAAAGTGAAAAAATTTTTTATTTTATCCTGCATCCGATAATCTCGATGCGGCGGGCGAGGGCGGCAGGCAGGCCGTAGACGGGGTCCTGCGAGGTGCTCTCGGTGGTGGGCTGCACGGCGCCGTGGGGTTTCTGCTCGATGAAGAGGCGACCCTCGGCGAGGGCATCCTCGAAGACGCCCCTGCGCCACGTGCGTATCATATTAATAAAACTGCCTATGCGGCGGCGCGAGAGGTTGAGGTTGTAGTCGCTGCGGGCCAGCGGGCTGGCGTAGCCGGCAATGGTGATGGTGATGCTGTGGCCTGCGTCCAGAAGGCTCTCCACGTACTCCAGCAACTCTTCCGTGCGGTTGTAGTTGCCCACCACGCAGGTGTCGAAGAAGAGGGCCATCATGGCCGAGTCGTCGGCGTTCTGCTGGCGGCCTATGTATTCGTTGCGCAGCGCGGCATAGCGCCGCTGGCAGTCGGGGTAGGAGGTCTCGGTCACCACCTCGCGGCTCTGCGGGTCGGGGTCGTCGTTGTGGAAGTAGAGGAACAGGGGGAACATGAACCTCAGCACGCGCTGCTGGATGGTGTCGATGTTCTCCACCACGGTGTCCACCACCGGCACCTCGACCACGAAGCCCGAGTCGAGGCCCCAACGGTAGAGGTCGTTGCAGCAGGTGGAGTCGGTGAGGAAATAGCTGTCGCTGCGGTTGGAGGACAAGAATCCTCCCACGGGGCGTCCGCTGAGGCTGTCGTAGTCCGTGATGTTGAAGTAGAGGTCGTTCTGCTCGCTGTTGAGGCATCCGCAGACGACCTCGGCCTTCTGCCAGGTGTTGCGCTGTCCCTGGGAGCAGTAGATGTCGTGGCCGCCCTTGCCCCCTTCGCGGTCGCTGCTGAAGTAGAGCACGCCGTTGCGTTGGTCGTAGAAGGGCGTCAGCTCGTCGGCAGCGGAGTTGACCATCGGCCCCAGGTTGACGCACTCGCCGCTCTTGCCGTTCTTGACGATGGTGTACCAGATGTCGTTGCCGCCCAGGCCGCCCGGACGGTTGCTGACGAAGTAGAGGATGACCGTGCTGTCCTCCAACCGGCCCACGGCGGGCTGCGTCGAGGTGTAGCCCTCCATGTTCACCGGTCCTTTGAGCCTGACGGGCTTCTCCCAGCCACGGCGTTTCTTCTTCTTGGCGAAGTAAATCTCGCAGTCGAGGGTCTCCACGTCGCCACGGGTGAAGTAGAGGTCCTTGCTGAGGGGGTCGAGGGCTATGTTGCCTGTGTGGTCGCGGCGGCTGTTGAGGCCCCAGCGGTCGAGCTTGGGGCGCGACACCTTGCCGCTCTTGGCTATGCGGGCCTGGTAGACCTGCATCACGCCGCCGCCCATGTCGAAGTGGCTGTTGGTCTTCACCTTGGGCGGCATCGACGAGTAGACCATCACCGTGTCGCCCACGCGCAGGGCGCCGGTCTCGCTGCCAGGGGTGTTGAACGGTTTCTCCAGGTGCACCACGCGGTACTGGCCCCAGGCCGAATTGAAATATGAAAATTGAAAATTGAAAAGGAGGCTGACGCAGAACGTCAACCTAACCATTCGTTTTATGAACCCAAGCAATTTCAATTTTCAACTTTCAATTTTCAATTTAAATGATCGGGCAGGGCAGGGCGCCGCGGTGGACGGTTTCCTTTTTGCCTATCTTGTAGATGACTCCCAGCTCGAAGGCACCCAGCGTGTGGCTGGCTTCGGCGAGGGTGGAGAGGTTGGCGTCGTAGCTCAGGCCGAAGATCCATGACGTCCATTCCACCGCCAGGTTCACCGACAGTGCGTCGCCGTGTCGACCCAGCAGTCCGGCGCTGAAGGCGAGGTAGTTGCGGGGGCGCTCGTTGAAGTACCACTTTAGGTCGGCGCCGTAGACCAGCTCGGAGAATTCTTTTTGCATCTGGAATCCCACCACGGGCAGCACGCTCCACTGCGGATGGAAGCGCCATTCGGCACGCGCATAGGCGTTCCAGCGGCGGCTGAGGCGGGTGTCGCTCAGGCCCAGGTAGGAGATGTCGGGCTCGTTGATGTTGCGCACCGAGAGGCCGGCTTTGGCGTAGAGCTCGTCGTGTATCTGCCAGAACCATGCCGCGCCGAGTCCCAGGGTGGGGTAGAGGGCCTTCTCGCGCGCAAAGGTCTCGGTGCCGTCGGCCAGGTCGATGTCCTCCACGTTGAAGCCCACCTGCCCCACGCCGCCTTCGATGCCGAGGGAGACGAGGTGCTCGCCGTCGCCCAGGGCCTGGAAGAAGGAGAGGATGGCGCTGGCCGACGTGGAGCCGTAGTTCAGCTCGCCGGCACGGTCGTTGCTCACCCAGGCACCGATGCTGAGGCCGTTGTGGTTGCGCTTGCTGCGCGTCAGGCTCAGCTCGGCGGTGGCGCTGATGGTCTGGAAGGGGGTGGTGACGGAGGCCCACTGGTTGCGGTAGATGACGCCGAAGCGTCCCACGCCGTCGAAGAACCCGCTATAGGCCGGATTGAACAGCAGCGGGTCCAGGTCCAGCATCGAGAAGTGGATGTCCTGAGCCTTGGCGGAATTGAAAATTGAAAATTGAAAATTGAAAAGGAGGCTGACGCATAACGTCAACTTAACCATTCCTTTTATGAACCCATGCAATTTCAATTTTCAATTTATGAACCCCGATAGTTTCAATTTTCAATTTTCAATTTTCAATTTATCGTGTGTATGGCGGCAGGCTGATGTCGGCGAATTCGCCTTTCAGGTACTTGAAATATCCGGCAATGCCCACCATGGCGGCGTTGTCGGTGCAGAACTTGAACGGCGGTATGAAGGCCTGCCAGCGGTGCTTGTCGCAGATGCGCTGCAACTCGCTGCGCAGGCGGCTGTTGGCGCTGACGCCTCCGGCGATGGCCACCTGGCGCACATTGTATTTCAGGGCCGCTTTCTCGACCTTCTTCAGCAGGAAGTCCACGATGGTCTTCTGGATGGAGGCGCAGAGGTCGGCCTTGTGTTTCTCGATGAAGTCGGGGTCCTCCTTCAGGCGGTCGCGCAGGAAGTAGAGGAACGACGTCTTGATGCCGGAGAAGGAGTAGTCGTAGCCCGCAATCTGGGGCGTGGCGAAGTGGAAGGCGTCGGCGTTGCCCTCCTTGGCCAGGCGGTCGATGATGGGACCGCCGGGATAGCCGAGGTCCATGATTTTGGCCGCCTTGTCGATGGCCTCGCCGGCGGCGTCGTCGATGGTCTGTCCCAGTATCTCCATGTCGAAGTGGCTGCGCAGCAGCAGTATCTGTGTGTGGCCGCCGCTGACGAGCAGGCAGATGAAGGGAAATTGCGGAGCGTTCCATGGAGCGCCGGCATCTTGCCGGCAGAAGTGGCTGAGCACATGCGCCTGCAGGTGGTTCACCTCGATGATGGGTTTCCCCAGGGCCTGGGCGAAGCTCTTGGCGAAGCTCACGCCCACCATCAGGCTCCCCATCAGTCCCGGCCCGCGGGTGAAGGCCACGGCGTCGATTTCCTCCTTGCCGATGCCCGCCTCGCGGATGGCGCCGTCCACCACGGGTATGATATTCTGCTCGTGGGCGCGGCTCGCCAGCTCGGGCACCACGCCGCCGTATTGCTCGTGAACTTTCTGACTGGCAATGACATTGCTCAGCAGCACATCGTCTCTCAACACTGCCGCCGACGTGTCGTCGCAACTTGATTCTATAGCTAATAAAGTAGTCATATCATTAGTAATAACAAAATGCAAAAATACCACTTTTCTCCGACATGGCAAAATTTTTTATTCCCCACCCCATGCCGACCAACCGCCCCAATCGTAGAGACGCAGCACACTGCGCCTCTACATTAACTCTTAACTCATAACTCATCACTCTTAACTGATACATAATTCGGCCCTTCTCATATAGTTCCTATATACTTCTCATATAGTTCTTATATCACCTATATAAGAAGTATATGAGAAGTATATAAGAACGATATAAGAACGATATAAGAAATGTCCTATTATGTACCTCTTCGACCCCAGTTTGGGTGCTGTCTGGGAACTGTTTGGAAGGGCCGAAAATGTTAAAAATATTGTTTTTGGTTGTTGATTTGAATTTTTTTATTACTTTTGCATTTGAAATGAAAAGTGGAATTTTTTAACATTTATTAATAACACATTAAAAATCAACACAAAATGAAGAAATTATTTATTGCTATCGTGGCCGTTTTTGCTATGAGCACTGTGGCCAGCGCACAGATTCAGACCCTCGGTGTCCGCGTTGGCGGCGGTCAGGGTTATGGTGCCGAACTTTCCGCCCAGTGGGGCTTCATGGGTCAGCGTCTCGAGACCGACCTCGGTTGGGGCAGCTATGACCACCACTCCAACATCAGCCTTGCCGGTATCTACCAGTGGACCGGTGAAATCGGAAGCGGCTTCGGCTGGTATGCCGGTGTCGGTGCCCGTCTCTCCATGTGGAGCTACGAATCCGGCTACGAGAATGGTGACACCAAGTTCGCTCTCGCCCTTGTCGGCCAGGCCGGTATCGAATACAACTTCGACGCCATCCCCTTCCAGCTGTCGCTCGACATCCGCCCCAACTTCTGGCTCCTCCCCGAGACCAGTTTCCACTGGGGTGACATCGCCCTCGGTATCCGCTACCGTTTCTAAGACACTGATTATTCAGCATATTATGGTTGCCTCCCGCACAGGAGGCAACTTTTTTTTGCCCATGTCGGGAAATGTGTGTATTTTTGCATTTTAAAATTTGATAATAATAAGCAGAAAAAGATATGAAGTATTCTATTGGAGTTGACATGGGCGGCACCAACACCGACCTGGGTCTGGTGACCGAAAACGGAAACATTGTGCAGCGTCGCAACCTGCCGACGAACGTCTACACGCAGTTCGAACCCTACATCAAGGACATGATGAAGGTGGTGGACGAGATGCTGGAGGCGCAGCGCGCCATCGACGGCCAGGCGGTGCACCTGGAAGGCATCGGCGTGGGTGCCCCGAACGGCAACTTCTACACCGGATGCGTGGACAACGCGCCGAACCTGACGATGAAGGGTGTGCTGGACTTCGGCAAGGAGATCCACAAGTGGAAAGATGTGCCCGTTGTGCTGAGCAACGACGCCAACGCGGCGGCCTACGGCGAGTATGTCTACGGCGGCGCGCGAGGCATGAAGCATTTCATCATGTTCACCCTCGGCACGGGTGTGGGCAGCGGCATCGTCATCGACGGCCGCCTGGTGCACGGCAGCACCGGCGCCGCCGGCGAGCTGGGCCACGCCATTCTCTACCAGCACGGGCGCAAGTGCACCTGCGGTCGCGAGGGTTGCCTCGAGACCTACACCTCGGCCCGTGGCATCGTGCAGACCTACTGCGAGCTGAAGGGTTGCGAGGTGACGCCCGACATCACCAGCAAGATGATCGGCGAGCTGGCGCACCAGGGCGACCCCGTGGCCTTGAAGACCTGGGCCACCGTGGGCGACCAGTTGGGTCTGGCCATGGCCAACGCCGTCACCTTCTCGGCTCCCGAGGCCATCTTCCTCATGGGCGGTCCCGCCCAGGTGGGCGAGCCGTTGCTGAAGCCCCTGCGCGAGGCCTTCGACAAGTACCTGCTCAATATCTTCCAGGGCTCGTGCACCATCCGCATGAGCGAGTTGAAGGCCAACGAGGTGGCCATCCTCGGCGCCGCGGCGCTGCTGAAGATGAAATAGAAAAAACGATAGGTCTTATAGGACATATAAGTCTTATAGGGCCTATAAGTCTTATACAACCTTATGATGAAGAAACAAAGCATTGTTCTTGTATCGGTATTGTTGCTGTTTGCCGCTTGCGGCGGAGGTTCGTTGACCTCATACGTCAACCCCATGGTGGGCACCGACGGGCACGGCCACACGTTCCCGGGGGCCATTGTGCCCTTCGGGCAGATACAGCCCTCGCCGGACACCCGCCTCGAAGGGTGGGACGGCTGCAGCGGATACCACTACAGCGACGACACCATCTATGGCTTCAGCCACACCCACCTCAGCGGTACGGGCTGCGAGGACTACGGCGATGTGCTGCTGATGCCAGTGAAGAACGACCACAGTTTTGAGCCTGATGTGGCCACTTGCGTGGGGGGCGAACCTGTGCCGTATGCTTTCCGCGAGCACTACAAGAGCCACTTCAGCCACAAGAACGAGACGGCCAAGGCGGGATACTACAAGGTGCTGCTCGATCGCACGAACACCATCGTGGAGCTGACGGCCGACCGCCGCGTGGCCTACCATGCCTACACCTACGCCGACGACCACAACAATGCCTTCGTTATCGACCTGCGCCACCGCGATGTGCTGCTCAGTGGCAAGATTATGGTGAAGGACGGCATGCTGGTGGGCTGGCGCGAGAGCTCGGGATGGAATCCCGACCAGCACCTGTACTTCGCCATCCGCGGCGACGTGGACCTGAGCAATGTGCTCTTCAATGAGGACTCCACCAATGCCATTGTGTTCCTGCCCGACGGCACCAAGCGGCTGGAGCTGCAGGTGGCCATCAGCGGCGTGGACATCGAGGGCGCCATCGGCAACCTCATCACCGCCAAGCACAGCGACTTCGAGAGCGCCCGCAAGGCCGCCGACCAGACCTGGGAGCAGGCCCTGGGCAAGCTGAAGGTGGAGGGTGGCACGAAGGAGCAGAAGCGCTGCTTCTACACCGCGCTGTACCATTGCATGACGGCGCCGTACCTCTGGAGCGACGAGGACGGCCGCTACCGTGGCACCGACAACAAGATTCATACCGTGGACCCCGGCCGCGAGATGTACACGGTGTTCTCGCTCTGGGACACCTACCGCGCCCTGCACCCCCTGCTGACGCAGATTGAGCCAGAGCGCACGGTCGACTTCGTCTATACCGCCATGAAACAGTACGAGCAAGGCGGCGAGCTGCCCATGTGGGAGCTGGCCAGCCACGAGACGCATTGCATGATAGGCTACCACGCTGTGCCGATGATGCTCGAGGCCTATATCCACCTGGCCGAGCCCGACGGCACGCTGGCGGGCTACACGCCGAAGCAGATGCTCGACGCCATGGTGGCCACCAGCAACCGCACCGAGGCCCACCGAACCTACGCTGCCCAGGGATACCTCAGCTCCGAGATTGACAACGAGAGCGTCAGCAAGACCCTCGAATACGCCTACGACGACTGGTGCATCGCCCAGATGGCCGAGATGGCTGGCGACACCGCCACGGCCCGCACCTACTGGATACGCAGCCAGAGCTGGCAGAACATCATCGACAGCAACGGCTTCGCCCATGCCAAGCGCAACGGCGGCTGGGTGACGCCCTTCGACCCCACCGAGGTGAACAACCACTACACCGAGGCCAACTCGTGGCAGTACAGCACATACGTGCCGCACGACATCGATGCGTGGGTCTCGCACCTTGGTGGCAAAGACAAGACCATCGAGTTCCTCGACAGCCTCTTCGAGGGCCGCAACGCCATGAGCGGCCGCGACCAGGCCGATGTCACCGGTCTCATCGGCATGTACGCCCACGGCAACGAGCCGAGCCACCATGCCGCCTGGCTCTACTCCCTGCTCGGCCAGCCCGAAAAGACCAAGCGATATGTGCACCGCATACTGAACGAGATGTACACCAGTGCCCCCGACGGCCTCTGCGGCAACGAGGACTGCGGCCAGATGAGCGCCTGGTATGTGCTGGCCGCCCTTGGCATGTACGAGGTCTGCCCCGGCAGCGATGTATGGGTGGAGACCGAACCCTTGTTCAAGGTGGAAGGTTTTGAACGTTTGCCCCTCGCCGTTGTGCTGTCCGATCAGACCTGCCCCGACAGCCTCCGCATCACCCCATGCCCGGTCTTCGACGACTGGCGCATGCAGATGAAAGGGGAGAAAACGGGAGAGGTAAAGGTACACACCGACAAGAAGGTCCGGTTCTATTCGCCGTTCAAGAAGGATGGCGAGTTGCAGCCTGTGCAAGACTGCCTTGAGCACAGACACAATGTCACCTCGTTCGCGGTTTTTCCCGAAGCAAAGGAGGCTGATGTTACCTTTGCGGCGCAGGTTGAAGGACGGTTGATGTCACAGCCTGTGACGCAACATCTTGTGCGCACTTCGACCGACAAGCACGTCACCTACCTCACGCAGCCCGCTCCGCAGTACACCGAGAACGGTCCCGAGGGCATGGTGGACAATATCTTCGGCACTACCAACTACCGTATCGGCGGTTGGCAGGGCTGGCAGGAGGACATGGTGGCCATGGTTGAACTGGACAAGGTGCAGGTCATCCGCTCGGTGGGCGCCGACTCCCTGGAGAATATGCGCTCGTGGGTCTTCTTCCCGAAGAGCGTAAAGGTGGAATACAGCCTCGACGGCCAGGAGTGGCAGCCCTACGGCGAGGTGGAGAACACGCAGTTCGCCGCCGTGCACGCCCGCCAGGAAGAGAGTGTGCAGCATACCTTCGCCGTTAACGGTTCGGCGAAAGCAAAATATTTGAAAGTAACAGTCAAGAACTATGGCTCGCTGCCCCAATGGCACGTCAGCGCCGGGCAGCAGGCATGGGTCTTTGTGGATGAAATAATAGTTAAATAGAAATGAAAAAGATATTCTTCAGCATTGCGGCCCTGATGGCCGTGGTTTCCCTCGCTTCGTGCGACAGCAAGCTGTGCTACTGCTATGAGTATGGTTACGAGACGGAGGTCTATGTCAACACCGACACTCCGTGTGCCTCGATGACCCGTGGCGAACGTGGCTGCGTGGAGAGCTATGAGCGCATGGATCCCGGCCAGGTGGCGTTGAATCCTACGCTATAGGAGCAGAATGGCGTTCGACACCGGGCGCTGGCCTTCGTGGTCGTGCCTGTTGTTGTCGGAGGGGTAGTTTACTACTCCCTTGTCTTTGATATACATGGTTGAGGAGCCTCCGCCGTCGAGATTGATGGCTTCGGAACACCCCAGCCAACGCATCACCCTTTCCAGTTCGGGAAGGGTGAACCCTTCTGCTTTGTGTTTGAAACGGCCGTCGGCTACGAGCAATACGGTGGTGCCGTCGGGGCGCAGGCCAAGGGCGGTGCGGTTGTGACGGTTGGTGACGAAGGTGCGGTCGTCGCGCTGGGGCACATACTGCCCTTCGCGGAGCAGCATGGGGCCTGCGGTCATGATGTCGCCGTGGGAGAGGAGGTTTTCCCACGTGCGGTTGCTGTCGGGCACCCACAGGCGGGTGGGCCCGAGGGTCAACGTGGCGTACTGGTAGTATTTGCGGTTCACGCTGTCGTTCTTCTGCGGGGTGTTCTCGCCCAGCAGTTGGCCGTCGATGCGCAGGTAGCAGATGGGGTTCCCCTTGTCCATATCGAAGAAGGAGCCGTTGACGGCGGCATAGGCCTGCTGGCGTTCGGCGAGGGTGTCGACAGGAGTTAGTATCGAGTCATACGCAAAGGCGAGCCGTCGAGGCGAACCGGCAGGAATCTCGATGACAAACAGGTGCTGTGCCGAGCAGAAGAGTTCGCCTTCGCCGAAGTGATAGTTTTTGAAGACAAAGCCGTCGAGACTGTCGGTGCTCCACTCGGCATTGACAATGCGGAGTGAATCGTTGCTGTAGTCCACCGTCTGCGAGCATGCCGACAGGCACCAGACTGTAAGCAGGGCCAGTGTAAATAGTCGCTTCATTTTTTCTTCTTGTTTTTGCGTTTGAAGAGGTCGCTCCAACGGTCGAAATCCTTGGTCAGTTTCAGACCGGCCCCCTGCTTGTAGGGCAGGTCGATGCGGGTATAGTCGTTGGTATTGGTGCGGTTGTATGCGAAGAGGTGGATGACGGAACTGAGACGGTAGCCTATGAGAGCGTCGATGACGGCACCGTTCACTGTGCCCGCTTCCAGCTCGCGGCTTTCGCCACCGTAGCCCAAGGTGCTCTCCAGATACCAGCGCCCCCAATCCTTGCTGATGTTTACATCCAACTGTTGGTTGGTGTATTCGTTGGCCGATTTGTAGTCAATGTTTACGTCGACAAACTGTACCATATCCGTCAGGCTGTTGCCGACAAAGGAGGTGACGGCTCCGAGGGCATCGGCGCCGCCGGAGGTCTGGCTGTTGTTGCTGTTGACATTGTAGAAGCTGCCGGTGATAAGAAGCGAGAGGGTCTGATTGAGCATGTCGCGCTCATTGTTTCGGTCGATATAGGCAAATACCTCTTCTTCCACACTCTGGTCGGCCTTCGGAAGGCGTAGGTCGAAGCCGATTTTCGGGTCGCGAAGGGTGCCGGAAATGGATATGATGTTGTCTACCTGCAAATTCTTTTGCGTGTTGTCGATGCTTGAGAGGCTTCCTGTCAGGGTTGAGAGGTTGACCCTTTGCGAATACACAGCCTGCAGGTCGAAGCGGGCATCCGGCAGATTGCCTTGGAAGTTCAGGTTGCTGCCGTTTTCTATGGTGAAGCGTTTCTCGTATACCGAGAAGAGCCCCACCTTCATCAAGCCTGACGAAATGACGTAGTTTCCCAATACCTGGGGGCTGCCGTTGCCGTTGAGGTTGAGGTGAAGGTCGCCGGCACCGGTGGCGCCCACGTTCACGCCCACCTCCTTGAAGTCCATTGGCAGGTTGAGTTTCACGTCCGGAGTGATGTTGAGGTCCAGCTCCAGGTCAAAGTCCGTCCGGCGCTCTTTGTCTTCGCCATGGGTCTCGTCAACAGGCTCGTCGTTGACGAATGATATGTAATTTTGCGATTTGACGCTCTGTTGATAGCTGATGGGCACCGTCAATTCGCATCCGGGATTGGTGCGTGCTCGGACATCGATGTTCAGGTGGTTCACCGGGCCTGTCACCCGGCCGTCGGCCGAGGCAAAGAGCCTCCCATAGAACTGTTCTCCGCTCTTGCGGTCCAACACCATCAGGTTGTCTGTCGTTACTCCCAGATTCAGCACCAGCTCCTGTTCGGGCGTCAACTCGATAGTGCCGTTGGCCAGCGCAATGTTCGACTGCGGGTCGCGAATGACGAAATCCTTCAATGTGACGGTGTTGTTATACAGACGTATACTGTCTGCTATACGGTATGTTACGTTGGTAATGTCAACCTTCAGAGACCCGTCTTCAACGAAGGCGTCGCCAAGAATCAACGGGTTGTTGACGGTACCGGTCACACTGAAGTCGCCACTCAGTTTGCCGTCCACATGGCTCGAAAATGAGCTGACGAGCGGCTTGGCCATGGCCAAAGAAAAGTCTTTCAGGCGTATGTCGAAAGTCATCCCGGGGTCCTTTTGCCCCAGTTCGAGCCATCCGTTGGCATTCACTTGGTTGTTCTTGAGGTCCAGCTGCAACATCCCCAGCTCCGAATTCCAGTTGCTGACAAGTTGCATTGTGCCAAGAGCCTGTTCATTCACGTGGCAGCTGTCGATTTCCAGGTTGGCATTGAAGTAGGGGGTCTCGTCGAGACCGTGAAGTGCGAAGGTCCCCCCGATGTCTCCCCTTATGTCAAGCGGGCTGTCCTGAAGCAGGAGGTCGCTCAGCAGGTTAAGGCTGAAACGGTTGAACGTCAGGTCTACGTGGTCGCCGGGTTGTCCGGTGAGGCTCAGGTTGGCATTGATTTGTTGCTCCTCGCTTTCGATGCTGATTCGCTCGCCTACGATGCCGATACGCCCGTCATTGACCAAGGTAAGCCCTTCTGTGGACAGGCGCCACGGTGTATCACCGATGAAGAACAGCGGGTTCAGCACCTGAATGGTGTTGCCCTCCAAACCCAGCACCAGGTCGCCCATCGACGGGCTCTCGTTGTTGCCCCATGTAAGTTTGGCCGTGGCAAGTGAAGGCTTGCTGCTGAGGGTCAGTTTCACCCTGTCCATCAGCTCCATTCTGCCCACGTTCATTTCCTGTGTCTCCACCTGTAGCACATAGCGGTCTCCGATGCTGCGGCCGTTGATTCCTATGTCGTTCAGCTTGAGGCTGCCAATGCTGACTGAGTCGCTTACCGCCACAAGCTTCACCTGCTCGCCGAAATTGTAGGAGCCGTCGATCCTTGTCCCGCGGGCTATGTTGATGCCGTCCACCAGGCCGTGCAGGATGCTTCCGTCGTCGAGCCATCGCACCTGATAGGCCAGTGTACGGTCGGCAAGGCAGGCAACGGCGGCACTGTCAAGCGGCTCTTCGCCGGCAAACATCTCTGGCATATACAGCTGGCCGAAGTATTTCACAATCAGCGGCAAGTCGGTATATTTGAACTGGCCGCGGATGTCAACGTCGGCAAGGTCGCTCTCCAGGTCAATATCCTTGCCGTGCTCGTCTGTCTCTATCGTCAGGTCGATATTTTTCACCCGCATGTCGCCGTATCGTGTACCGCGGGCTTTCACGGTTCCGTTCATCTCTTCGAGGCTGTTGCCTTTCAGGCGTGCTGTGAGTTGGGTGGCCAGGGGGTGGGGGAGGAGGCCGAGGTCGAGATGGTCGATGGCGGCATCGAGGTTGAATCCCTTGGTACTGTCGGCGAGGGCGGCCAGAAGCTCTACCGAAAGCATGGCCAGGGTGTCGCTTGACTCCACCTTCATGTTCAGCTCGCCGCCTTTCAGACGCCCGTTGATGCTGGCGGCGCTGAGGGGGTGGCCTTTCACCACGCTGTTGGTCAGGTGGCCATCCATGGCGAGGTCGAGACGATGGCGCCAGTTTTTGAGGCCTTTCAGTTCACCAAGCCATTTGCCATCCACGCTCAGGTCGAAACCGCTGCGTGTCAGCCACTCGGTGCGCAGCAGGTCCAGACCGAGGCCGTCGCTGCCGGCGTCGAGGGTGAAGTGGTAGCCCGCGGGAGTGTGCCGCAGTGTGGCATCGGTGCTGATCTGCCCCAACCGGCAGTCGGCCAGCATATTCACCGCTGCGTTGTCCTTGATGCCACCGCGCACCGTGGCGCTGAGATTCAGCGTGCCCATGTCCTCGAGGAGCTGCTCGACGGCCCGGCCAAGGGCTATCTTGCCCGTGAGGGGCTGCAGGTCGGCGGCATTGGTACGCAGATGCTCTATGTCGACATCGAAGGTTGTGGTGTCGATTCGGGGCAACCCGCGCACGGTGCCCACGACAAGCGCCGACGAGGCCTCGCCCCAGCGCACCATCATGTCGGTCGTCAACGAGTCGATGGTGCCTGTCGCCGTGCCCTCGGCCTCGGCCACAGCGTCGATGCCCCAAAGCACAGGCGCCCAGTAGGCCACGTCGCTCATCTGCACCCGCGTCCCTTCCTTCAACACCGCATTGTGCTGCACCGTGGAGACGTATCCGTTGATACCTTTCCACGTATTGTAGCGCAGTTCGGCGTCGGTGACAATCGTGCTGGCTCCGGTCTCCACCCTCATGTTGTGCGCTATGATGCCGTAGGGGCTCACGTGGACGTCGCCCTTCAGGTCGCGCAGTATGAATCCGCTGCGCTCGCGCGTGGCGAACCGGACAATGCGGCAGGTGACGTCGTCGTTCTTCACCAGCACATCCTTGATTTTTGCATTGATCTCGAAAAACTCCATGTGCGGTATCTGCACACCGTAGGGATAAACCGTTTTGCGGTGGTCCGGCAGGTCCATCTTGTAGTGCACATTGTCCATAATCAGAGTCTTGGCCTTTACCACGAAAGGCTCGTGCTTCTTCGATGACTGCTGCTTGGATTTCTTCTTGTAGTAGTCTATCAGGAATTTCAGGTTGATATCATTCCCGCCATGGGTCTCGAAGTGGTAATAGGCATTCTTCAGGCGCACATAATCCAGGTCCAACCCGTGGCCGTCAAAGGGAAAATGCGAAAAGCGCACATGGATTGCCTCCCCGTTGAAAATAGTGTCGTTCGTCGGCGACACCCACAGCACATGGTCGAGCAGCAGGTGGTCGAACGGCATCGCATGCAGCGACCCGATGCGCAACTCGCCGCCCCACTCCTTCGAAAAATAATTCCCCGCCACAGCGCCGGCAAACGACTGCACAATAGAGTAATTGACCAGTGCCACAACGATATACACCGTCAGCCCCAGCGCCAATAACACTCGCGAGATTATCTTCCAAACCCTTTTCACAACCCAATTAACTCAAAAAAATATATTTTATTATGTATCATATATAAATTTTTCAACCCCTGCACCTCACTTCCCACCTCCCGCATCCCCCACCCGAACCCTACCCAATACGCCCCCGATACGGCCGTTCTTATATTGTTCTTATATTGTTTACATATTGTTCTTATATTGTTCCTATATTGTGGATATAAGAACAATATGCGAACAATATGTAAACAATATAAGAACAATATAAGAACGGCCGTATCGGATACCTGTTTGAACAGACTCCAATCCTGGGTTGTTTGTGCTTATATTTATGTAAATCAGTTAAATATTTTAATTTGGCATTGATTTTTGACCTTTTCGTCTCTAATGGTGCCCATTTTTGAGTGAAAAAGACTCCTGAGGGGTGGATTTGCACGGCGCTTTTGCAACACGGATGAAAAAATTTTTGAATTATTCAGTGTTGTAAATCAGATGTTTCTGTGAGTTGGATGAATTTTTTCGAAAAAATATTTTGTCAGTTTGGAAAATGGTTGTATCTTTGCACTCGCTTTCGACGGAAAACAGGAATGTTGAAAAGATTGTTGAAAAGCAAGAGTGATTTGACACTGATGAGAAGAT